>Ga0209915_1000623_pt1 | contig 71223 bp, 58 predicted proteins | sample ThiBiot_750_plan_FD_183952 | JGI IMG/M metagenome (GOLD analysis project Ga0209915, IMG submission 183952) | Wastewater bioreactor microbial communities from Cape Town, South Africa - Thiocy_cont_750_plan (SPAdes) | ecosystem: Engineered > Bioreactor > Thiocyanate-remediating > Anaerobic-Aerobic... | reverse complement strand
GCTCAGTCACCTGCTTGACGGCGGCCAGTTTGAATTCTTCCGTGTAACGTTGCTGCTTGCTCATAACACCTCCTGATTGACCTCAGTTTGAGGCTCTTGAGGTGTCTAGGAAAGTAGGGGCGATTCAGTTAGCCTCCTAACGCCCCTCTCTATGATGCCCCTCTCCACTCCCCTCCTGCGCTTGATGCACGGATGTGCCCACCGGCACTCAGGCACTCAGGCACTCAGGCACTCAGGCACTCAGGCACTCAGGTACTCAGGTACTCAGGTACTCAGGTACTCAGGTACTCAGGTACTCAGGTACTCAGGTACTCAGGTACTCAGGTACTCAGGTACTCAGGTACTCAGGTACTCAGGTACTCAAAAAAGCAGAGCAGAACCATGCTCGACCACCACGAGTTTTGCATAGCAACCTCGATCTATTCCCTCTCCCCTTGGGAGAGGGTCAGGGTGAGGGGAAACCACTCTACATCGCTAGCAAGCGCCAGAAAGCAACAAGGGCTGCAGAGTGTGCTCTGCAGCCCTTGTGTCATGGATGCAGTTTAACGGGTGCTGGCTGCGTCAGGGGCGACCTCTCACGACTTCACGATGCTTTCATCTCACCATGAAGTTTCAAACTGCCTTTATCGCAAAAAACTGATCACTTATATGCCAAAAACAACAGGGGCAGCGAAGTCTCACTCCCCTGCCCCTGTAGTAAGCAATAAACGGCGGATTAAGGCTTAGCTCGCCCAGGTAATGATATGGTCGGCCCAGTCACCAGCCTGCGCCTCGTGCACTACCTTGCCGCGCACCGACTGGCCAGCCTGGTGCATGGCGCTGCGACTGCCGGTGATAAGGGGATGCCAAGTCGGCAGGGTCTGCCCTTCCGCCAGCAGGCGGTAGGCACAGGTAGAGGGCAGCCAGTTGAACTCGGCAATCTTGTCGTGGGTGATCTGCAGGCAGTCCGGCTCTTTTTTAAAGCGGTTGCCGTAATCGGAGCACTGGCAGGTCTTGGTATTGAGCAGGTTGCAGGCCACGTTGGTGAACACCAGCTCCTCGGTGTCCTCGTCGATCAGCTTGTTCAGGCAGCACTTGCCGCAGCCGTCGCACAGGGACTCCCACTCCGTCATGGTCATCTGTTGCAGGCTTTTTACCTGCCAAAAGGGGGCGGTCTGCACGGGTTCACTCTGCTGCATAAAAGTTAGCTCACTCAATACACTGACAAGCGCGTGGTTATACGCCCTATGGCCCGATTTTTCAAGGTTTGCGACAGAGCCAAAGAGACGCTACATGATCCTGTTCTTGATGATATCTAACCAATTAACCGGCCCATTAAAACTGCTATTCACATCAACATGGTCACCACAACCGAGGTTGCAGGCTTTGCTTCCTCCGCAGTAGCGAGGGCGCCCCCTTCCTCCCCATGCATTGTCCTCCAGAAACGACAAAAGATGCCAAGGCGACCAAAAACTAGAAGGGCCAAAAACGATGAGGCTCTGAAGATATCAGGCCATACCAACACTGGCACGGTAGCGATTCAACCGGTAGATGCAGAAGTGTCGTATGGCTGATGCATTGCGATAAATTCACGCCATTCAGGTTCAAGCTCCAAGGCAGACTGCCTCTCTTGGCTTAAGGACAACCAAAATGGTAACCACAAATACGTCCACCAGTATTCCATGTCTCCCTGTAGTGAGCCCAACCCTTCGGGGTCAATCCATGGGAATGAGTCTGCAGGAAGAGGTGGATCTAATCTCGTCTGCTGGAGAGTTTCAAGCACATCAAGGTCATTACAGGCAAACGAGACTGTCGTTCCAGCAAAAGAAGGGTGCAAGAAAAGCATGACTTTCTTGCTCACTGGATCCCCTGAACGACTTAATACCTGTGTGTTCAAATCAGGGCTCACTACATAGCCTGTTTGGGCAAGAGCTTGGAAAAATATCGCCAGACTATCCTCTGAAACAAGGAAACGAATAAGATAAGCCTCGATTGAAGGCTCTGGTGGTAGTGGCGTTGGGTACCCGCTGTACGCACTTTCTGGCACTTTGGGGCATCCAGTCCCCCTGAAAATATCTTTCATGTCAGGAGGTGACGCTTCCTTTTTTCTTCCAAACAAGTGATTCAGCATGTACATAATTTCCATAAGGGAGAACCACTATCTATTCGGAGTCATATTGTCTGGCAGAGGCAATGAAAATGTCACTAATCAATCCTATGACGATTCCCTCTGGGCCAACATCTCTCCCTAGAGTGTTTTATAAAATGTCACCTTCCACAATTTATAACAAGATCGTATGTCAATACATGCCTCGTGAGAGGCTTATCAAAACAGGTAAAAAATAGGTCGAGGTCAAAAGGTAGCCGATCCAGATTGCGTGCCCCACACTCCTCCAAGGTGATCCTCTCCCGAGTTTCCCCCGGTAATATTGACAGGTGACGGGCCTCAAATGAGTTGATATCCTAGGCGCTTTGCTCTTTGTCATGGATATTTAGCCTCCGAGAGGCCGTTGCATGGCATCATTGACTTGGTAAAAGATATGAACTTTAAAGTAATAGCAGTAATAATCGGAGTCAGTGCATCAAGCCCCGCTTTTGCTGGGTTGTTCGATGTAAAAGAAGAGTCAGCACCATTTAAATGCGGAAGAGAGGATGCTGTGTCTGCTCTTGTGCAGACACTTCGCGATGATGCATCTCCAATGCTGAAGTCTAGGTATGCAAAGACCACCAGTACCGAGCAACTTAGCCAATTTCAGGCAACCCTTGATGCTATTAATGTTCAAGCATCAGAGGTCACAACGGTTGACAAGACAGATGCCTCACTGAACTGTATCGCGACTATCACAATGACAATACCTGTGGAGCTTAAAGACGTTGCGGATAAGGTTCCCGCTGTTTACAACGAATTCCTGAACCATAGTGATGCGACAAGCAGAAATAACTCCTTAATATGGAAAGACAGAACTTACAGTCTACGTCTGGCAGATAATGGCACAGACATCTCCGTCAGAGGGAGGAACTTCTATTCTCCAATGTTGACTCTGGTAAACGCTGCCTCTATCGCAACCAGAAAAGATGAGATCCTCAAGGAGAACGATCCTTCAATGGTACCGGCGGCCAAGGAACTCTATATGGCCGAGGATAAAGAGCTGAATCGTATCTGGGGAGCAATTCCCAAGTCATTCCGCTCATCAATGATGGATTCACAAAGGCAGTGGGTCATTACCAAAGCCAATACTTGCGGTTCTCTAAGTAGAGCCAACTCCCCAGATGAAGCAGTCAAAGACAGGGTTGAAATCTTCAAGTGCCAAACAGACTTTACCAAAGAGCGAATTCAATTCTTGACTGCAGGTCAGAAATAATAGGTTGGTATATAACAGTCATCGAGAAAACTCTTATCTCAGAATACTAGCAATAAAAATGCCGCCCCAAGGGCGGCATTTTGCTATCTGAGCTAACAGGCTAACTTACCAGCCGGTCACTTCACGCAGGGCCTTGCCGATATCGGCCAGGGAGCGCACGGTTTTCACGCCGGCATCTTCCAGTGCGGCAAATTTCTCGGCCGCGGTGCCTTTACCACCGGCGATGATGGCGCCCGCATGACCCATGCGCTTGCCAGCCGGGGCGGTGACGCCCGCGATGTAGGAGACCACCGGCTTGGTGACGTGAGCCTTGATGTAGGCCGCCGCGTCTTCCTCGGCGTTGCCGCCGATCTCGCCGATCATCACGATGGCTTCGGTCTGCGGGTCATTCTGGAACATCTCCAGAATGTCGATGAAGTTGGAACCCGGGATGGGGTCGCCACCGATACCGACGCAGGTGGACTGGCCGAAGCCCTCGTCCGTGGTCTGCTTGACCGCTTCATAGGTCAGGGTGCCGGAGCGGGAGACGATGCCCACCTTGCCCGGCTTGTGGATGTGGCCAGGCATGATGCCAATCTTGCACTCACCCGGGGTGATGACGCCCGGGCAGTTCGGGCCAATCATGCGCACGCCGGTTTCCTGCAGCTTCACCTTGACCTGCAGCATGTCCAGGGTCGGGATGCCTTCGGTGATGGTGACGATGAGCTTGATGCCGGCATCGATGGCTTCCAGGATGGCGTCCTTACAGAACGGCGCCGGCACATAGATGACGGAGGCGGTGGCGCCGGTTGCTTCCACGGCGTCACGGACGGTGTTGAACACCGGCAGACCCAGGTGAGTGGTGCCGCCCTTGCCCGGGGAGACGCCGCCGACCATCTGGGTACCGTAGGCAATGGCCTGTTCGGAGTGGAAGGTACCCTGACCGCCGGTAAAGCCCTGGCAGATCACCTTGGTGTCTTTGTTGATCAGAACGCTCATTATTTGGCCTCCGCTGCTTTTACCACTTGCTGAGCTGCGTCAGTCAGACTCGTTGCGGCGATGATATTGAGGCCGCTGTCGGCCAGTTTACGGGCACCCAGTTCGGCGTTGTTGCCTTCCAGACGCACCACCACGGGCACTTTCACACCCACTTCCTTGACGGCGCCGATGATGCCTTCCGCGATCATGTCGCAGCGCACGATGCCGCCAAAGATGTTGACCAGCACGGCTTGTACCTTGCTGTCGGAGAGGATGATCTTGAAGGCCTCGGTCACGCGCTCCTTGGTGGCGCCGCCGCCGACGTCCAGGAAGTTGGCAGGTGAACCGCCGTGCAGGTTGACGATGTCCATGGTACCCATGGCCAGACCGGCGCCGTTGACCATGCAGCCGATGTTGCCATCGAGCGCCACATAGTTCAGCTCCCACTGGGCGGCGTGCGCTTCGCGGGGGTCATCCTGGGACGGATCGTGCATCTCGCGCAGCTTGGGCTGGCGATACAGGGCGTTGGCGTCGATGTTGATCTTGCCGTCCAGGCAGTGCAGGTTGCCCTTGTCGGTGATGACCAGGGGGTTGATCTCCAGCAGGGCGAAGTCGCAGTCCAGGAACATCTGGCCCAGACCCATGAAGATCTTGGTGAACTGCTTGATCTGATCGCCGACCAGACCCAGCTTGAAGGCCAGCTCGCGGGCCTGATAAGGCTGCGGGCCTACCAGGGGATCGATGGCAGCCTTGTGAATGAGTTCCGGGGTTTCGTGGGCGACTTTCTCAATCTCCACGCCACCTTCGGTGGAAGCCATGAAGACCACGCGGCGAGAGCCACGGTCGACCACGGCGCCCAGGTACAGTTCCTTGGCGATGTCGGTGCAGGACTCCACCAGGATCTTGGTAACCGGCTGACCATTGGCGTCAGTCTGATAGGTCACCAGGTTCTTGCCGAGCCAGTTCTGGGCGAAGGCGCGGATCTCGTCCTTGCTCTTGGCCAGCTTGACGCCGCCCGCCTTGCCGCGGCCACCGGCGTGGACCTGGCATTTGACGACCCAGGTGTTGCCGCCAATCTTGTCGGCCGCTTCGGCCGCTTCCTGCGGGGTGGCACAGGCATAACCTTCGGAGACCGGCAGGCCATACTCGGCAAACAGCTGTTTTGCCTGATATTCATGCAGATTCATAGATGCTCTATCCGTGTTGTAGGTATTTCCGTCCGGGGCTCGTGTTTCTCAATCCCCTGTGAATGGGGGCCTGGGCGGCCCCTCGTTATCTTTCAGTCACGCTTGCTCAGACATCCAGCAGCAGACGAGTCGGGTCTTCCAGCAGCTCCTTGATGGAGACCAGGAAGCCCACGGACTCGCGGCCGTCGATGATGCGGTGATCGTAGGAGAGCGCCAGGTACATCATCGGCAGGATCTCGACCTTGCCGTCGACGGCCATGGGGCGGTCCTGGATCTTGTGCATGCCCAGAATGGCGCTCTGGGGCGGGTTGATGATGGGGGTGGACATCAGGGAGCCGAACACGCCACCGTTGGTGATGGTGAAGTTGCCGCCAGTCAGTTCATCCACGGTCAGCTTGCCGTCACGGCCCTTGCCGGCCAGATCCTTGATGGCCTTCTCGATGTCCGCCAGGCTCATGTTGTCGCAGTCGCGCAGCACCGGGGTCACCAGACCACGGGGGGTGGAGACGGCAATGCTGACATCGAAGTAGTTGTGGTAGACGATGTCGTCACCGTCCAGCGCTGCGTTCACTTCCGGGTAGCGCTTGAGGGATTCGACCACGGCCTTCACATAGAAGGACATGAAGCCGAGCTTGATGCCGTGCTTCTTCTCGAAGATCTCGCCGTACTGCTTGCGCAGCTTCATGATGGGCGCCATGTTGATCTCGTTGAAAGTGGTCAGCATGGCGGTGGTGTTCTTGGCCTCCAGCAGACGCTCGGCGATGCGCTTGCGCAGACGGGTCATGGGCACACGCTTCTCGGTGCGACCGGCCAGCGGGGCAACCGGTGCGGCAGCCACGGGAGCGGCAGCAGTCGGCGCATCCACGGGAGCCTTGCCCAGATTCTTGATGAAGGCTTCCACGTCTTCCTTGGTGACACGACCACCCTTGCCGGTGCCGGTCAGCTTGGCGACGTCGATGTCGTGCTCGGCCACCATGCGGCGCACGGAGGGGCTCAGGCCATCGGCAGCGTCATCGGCCACGGCTTCCACCGGCTTCTCGCTGGTCGCTTCACCGGCAACGGGGGCCGGCTTGAGCATGGCGATCAGCTGGCGGGAGAGCACGGTCGCCCCTTCGCTCTGCAGGATGTCGCCCAGTACGCCGGCTTCCGGCGCGGGCACTTCCAGCACGACTTTATCGGTTTCGATGTCAACCAGCACTTCGTCACGGGCAACCAGATCACCCGGTTTCTTGTGCCAGGTCGCGATGGTGGCATCCGCCACTGATTCCGGCAGGTCCGGTACCTTGATCTCGATAGTCATGTAATCAGTTCCTTGTTACTTCTTGGCCAGCAGGCTTGTTCCAGGTCAGAGAGGGTCCCGACACGGGCCCTCTCATCCACAACTCGTTCATTCCAGGGTAAGGGCGTCTTCCACCAGTGCTTTTTGCTGCTTGGCGTGGACGGACATGTAACCGACGGCCGGTGAGGCCGAGGCCGGGCGACCGGCATAACGCAGACGGGCATGGCTTGGCAGCACGCTGTCGTAGTGATGACGGGTGCTGTACCAGGCGCCCTGGTTCTGCGGCTCTTCCTGACACCAGACGAAGTCGGTGACATGGCTGTAATCGGCCAGGATGGCGCGCACTTCCTCTTCCGGGAAGGGGTAGAGCTGCTCGATCCGAACCAGAGCCACGTCCTGCTGCTCGGCCTTGCGACGGGCATCGAGCAGGTCGTAGTAGACCTTGCCGGAGCAGAAGACCACGCGCTTGACGCCTTTGGGATCCAGCGCATCGATCTCGCCGATGGCGTTCAGGAAGGTGCCCTCTGCCAGCTCTTCGAGCTTGCTCACCGCCAGCGGGTGGCGCAGCAGGGATTTGGGCGTCATCACGATGAGCGGACGGCGCATGGGGCGCACTACCTGACGACGCAGCATGTGGAACACCTGCGCCGGGGTGGAGGGCACGCACACCTGCATGTTGTGCTGGGCGCACATCTGCAGGTAACGCTCCAGACGGGCGGAGGAGTGCTCCGGGCCCTGACCCTCGTAACCGTGGGGCAGCAGCATGGTCAGGCCGCACATCCGGCCCCACTTCTGCTCGCCGGAGGAGAGGAACTGATCCACTACCACCTGGGCGCAGTTGGCGAAGTCACCGAACTGGGCTTCCCAGATGGTGAGGCCGGCCGGCTCCGCGCTGGCGTAGCCATACTCGAACGCCAGTACCGCGTTCTCGGTCAGCACGGAGTCGTACACCTCGAACGGGCCCTGCTCGTCGTGCAGGTTGCACAGCGGGGTGTAGGTGCTGGCATCGGTCTGGCTGTGCAGCACGGCGTGGCGATGGAAGAAGGTACCGCGGCCGGAGTCTTCCCCGGTGAAGCGGATGCGGGATCCCTTGTCCACCAGGGTGGCGTAGGCCAGGGTCTCGGCAAAGCCCCAGTCCACCAGCTTCTCACCGGCGGCCATCAGGCGACGGTCTTCGTAGATCTTCTCGACCTGACGTTGCAGCACATGGGTCGCCGGGTACTGGCTGATGCGCTCACCCAGGGCCTTCAGATGATCCATGGGCACAGTGCTGTCATAGGCCATGGCCCAGTCGTGACCCAGATACGGCGTCCAGTCCACGGAGTGCAGCTCCATGGGGCGCCACTCCTTGCTCACCCGCTCGCCCCGATCCAGGGTATCGCGATAGTCGTTGACTAGCGTGGTGGCCAGCTCCGGCGCGATGGCTCCTTCGGCGATCAGCTGATCGGCGTAGATCTTGCGCGGGGTCGGGTGCTGCTTGATCTTCTGGTACATCAGGGGCTGGGTCGCGCTCGGCTCGTCAGCCTCGTTGTGGCCGTGACGACGGTAGCAGACCAGCTCGATCACCACGTCGCGCTTGAAGGTGTTGCGGTAATCCAGGGCAATCTGGGTCACCAGCACCACGGCTTCCGGGTCATCCCCGTTGACGTGCAGCACAGGGGCCTGCACCGCCTTGGCGATGTCGGTGCAATATTCGGTGGAGCGCAGGTCACGGATATAGGAGGTGGTGAAGCCTACCTGGTTGTTGATGACGATGCGCACCGTCCCGCCCACGCCATAGGCTCGGGTCTGGGACATGTTGAAGGTCTCGGCAACGACCCCCTGCCCCGCGATGGCGGAGTCACCGTGGATGGTGATGGGCAGGACGCTGGAGCCGTCCTTGTCACCGCGACGATCCATACGGGCACGCACGGAGCCGATGACCACGGGGTTGACGATCTCGAGGTGAGACGGGTTGAAGGCGAGCGCCAGGTGGACGTTGCCGCCCGGGGTGGCGAAGTCGGAGGAGAAGCCCATGTGGTACTTCACGTCCCCTGTGCCCCAAGATTCGCCGTGCTTGCCAGCAAACTCGTCGAACAGGTCCTGGGCGCGCTTGCCCAGCACGTTGATGAGCACGTTGAGGCGACCACGGTGGGCCATGCCGATGACGGCTTCCTTGCAACCCTGCTCACCGGCGCGGCGAATAAGCTCTTTGAGCATGGGCACCATGGCATCGCCCCCTTCCAGGGAGAAACGCTTGGCCCCCGGGAACTTGGCACCCAGGTATTTTTCCAGCCCTTCGGCGGCGGTCAGGCTCTCGAGGAAGCGGGTCTTCTCTTCGAGGGTATAGTTGCCCTTCCCTTCGATGGATTCCAGCCTGTCTTGCAGCCAGCGCTTCTCCTCGGTGGAGGTGAGGTGCATGTAGTCGGCGCCGATGCTGCCGCAATAGGTTTTCTTCAGCGAGGCATACAGATCGGAGAGCACCATGGTCTCGCGACCGATGGCGTAGGAGCCCACATTGAAGGTGGCCTCCATGTCTGCACCTTGCAGGTTGTGGAAGGCCGGATCCAGCTCGGCGACCGGCTCGCGCTGCCACAGACCCAGGGGGTCCAGGTTGGCGTTCTGGTGACCGCGGAAGCGGAAGGCGTTGATCAGTTGCAGTACGCGAACCTGTTTGGCATCCACCTGGGGATCGGAGACGGGAGCGCTGTAACGGGAGGAGTCCTTGGCCAGGCGGCGGAAATAGTCGCGAACCTGGGAGTGGGGTTGTTCTACTGCATGTCCGTTGACCTGGGGCAGCGACTGGAACAGGCTGCGCCATTCGTCGGCAACGGAGTCGGGGTTTTCCAGGAAGGATTCGTACAAATCCTCAATGTAGCTTGCATTCGCACCAGCCAGGTGAGATGACTCCAACCAGGCCTTCATCACGCCGTTATGCATTTCTATCCCTTGTACATCTTGTTCGCTGCACTGCAGCTTGTAGGGTCATAGCCATCCCGGGGCGGGATGGCTATCCAGAGGTCGGGCCCGGCGCAAGGCGCCCTGGCCCCGATACTACACGGCCCGGTTGAGCAACATCGACTTGATCTGACCGATGGCCTTGGTCGGGTTCAAGCCCTTGGGACAGACGTTCACGCAGTTCATGATGCCGTGGCAGCGGAACACGCTGAAGGCGTCATCCAGGTTGCCCAGTCGCTCACTGGCCGCAGTGTCGCGGCTGTCCGCCAGCCAGCGATAGGCGGCGAGCAGGCCGGCCGGACCGATGAACTTGTCCGGGTTCCACCAGAAGGAGGGGCAAGAGGTGGAGCAGCAGGCACAGAGTATGCACTCGTACAGGCCATCCAGCTTGGCGCGCTCTTCGGGGGATTGCAGGTGCTCACGCACGGGCGGCAGTTTTTCGTCGTTGATGAGGAAAGGTTTGACCTTCTCCCACTGGGTGTAGAACTGGGTCATGTCGATCACCAGATCCCGGATCACCGGCAGACCGGGCAAGGGCCGAATGACGACCTTGTTGCCCTTCTTCAAGAGATCGGAGAGCGGCGTGATGCAGGCCAGACCGTTCTTGCCATTCATGTTGAGACCGTCAGATCCACAGACCCCTTCGCGGCAGGAGCGGCGGAAGGCGAGGGTGGGATCCAGCTCCTTGAGCTGGATCAGTGCGTCGAGCACCATCATGTCGGAACCTTCAGGAATATCAAGACGATAATCCTTCATATACGGGACGTTATCAACGTCCGGATTGTATCTGTAGACAGAGAATGTGACGTTCATTGTGCTTGGCTCCGCAATCAGTAAGTCCGGACCTTGGGCGGGAACGCCTCACGGGTCTTGGGTGACATGTTGACAGCGCGACGGGTCATGGACTCGGTGTCCGGATGATAGAGGCTGTGGCACAGCCAGCTCTCATCGTCACGCTCCGGGAAGTCGAAGCGGCTGTGGGCGCCACGACTCTCGGTACGGAAGTTCGCTGCCACCGCGGTGGCATAGGCGGTCTCCATCAGGTTGTCCAGCTCCAGGCACTCGATGCGCTGGGTATTGAACTCCTTGGAGGTGTCGTCCAGACGGGCGTTCTTGAGACGCTCGCGGATGAGTTTCAGCTCGGCCAGCCCTTCTGCCATGGCATCCCCTTCCCGGAACACGGAGAAGTTGTTCTGCATGCAGCGCTGCAGATCCTTGCGGATCTGGGCCGGGTCTTCCCCGTCACGGTTGTTTTCCCAGCGGTTGAAGCGCTCCAGCGCCTTGGCGATGTCGGCGTCGGTGGCTTCCACGCCGTGCTCCATCGAGCCAAGGGTCTCCACCAGGTGCATGCCGGCAGCACGACCGAACACCACCAGATCCAGCAGGGAGTTGCCGCCCAGACGGTTGGCACCGTGCACGGAGACGCAGGCGATCTCGCCCACCGCGAACAGACCGACCACCGGCACGTCGTTGCCATCCTTGTCCTGGGTCAGGCACTGGCCGTTCACGCTGGTCGGCACGCCGCCCATCATGTAGTGGCAGGTCGGGATGATGGGGATGGGCTCTTTGACCGGATCCACGTGGGCGAAGGTGCGAGAGAGCTCGCAGATGCCCGGCAGGCGGGATTCCAGCACCTCTTTGCCGAGGTGATCCAGCTTGAGCTTGATGTGCGGGCCCCAGGGACCGTCACAGCCACGGCCTTCGCGGATCTCGATCATGATGGAGCGGGCCACCACGTCGCGACCGGCCAGGTCCTTGGCGTTTGGCGCATAACGCTCCATGAAGCGCTCGCCGTCCTTGTTCAGCAGGTAGCCGCCTTCACCACGGCAACCCTCGGTCACCAGTACCCCTGCCCCGGCGATGCCGGTGGGGTGGAACTGCCAGAACTCCATGTCCTGCACGCCGACCCCGGCGCGCAGCGCCATGCCGACGCCGTCACCGGTGTTGATGTGGGCGTTGGTAGTGGACTGGTAGATGCGACCGGCGCCGCCGGTGGCGAGCACGGTAGCCTTGGCCTTGAAGTAGACGACTTCACCGCTCTCCATGTCGATGGCGGTACAGCCGACGATATGACCATCCTGGTTCTTCACCAGATCCAGGGCATACCACTCGGAGAAGACGGTGGTCTTGTTCTTGACGTTTTGTTGATACAGGGTGTGCAGCAGGGCGTGACCGGTACGGTCGGCTGCCGCCGCGGTGCGGGCAGCCTGCTCGCCGCCGAAGTTCTTGGACTGACCGCCGAACGGACGCTGGTAGACGGTACCGTTGTCAAAGCGGGAGAAAGGCAAGCCCATGTTCTCCAGCTCATAGATGGCCTCGGGGCCGGTCTTGCACATGTATTCGATGGCTTCCTGATCACCGATGTAATCGGAGCCCTTGACGGTGTCATACATGTGCCACTGCCAGTTGTCGTCGTGGGCATTGCCCAGGGCGACCGTGATCCCGCCCTGGGCGGAGACCGTGTGGGAACGGGTCGGGAAAACCTTGGATAACAGGGCGCAGCTCTTGCCGGACTGGGCAATCTGCAGCGCGGCGCGCATACCGGCGCCACCGGCACCGATCACGACCGCATCAAATTCACGAGTTGGAATAGTCACCTTACACACCCCACAGCACGACGAAACCAGTCATCACATAGACAAACAGCACCACCACCAGCACAAACTGCAGCGCACCGCGCAGTCCGACCGGCTTGATATAGTCGGTCAGCACCTGCCATAGACCGATCCAGGCGTGGATCAAGACGCATACGAGCGTCAGCAGGGTGAAGACCTTGGTGAAGGTGTTGGAGAAGAAGCCGGTCCACACCTCGTAGGTGATGTCGTTGAACGCGACAAAGCCAACCAGATAGAGGACGTAGCACGTCATGATGAGGGCGGTGGCGCGGATCAGGATGTAATCATGAACACCGCTGCGCCCGAAAGTTGCAGAATTGGTTACCATACCAGTACCCCCGCCAATACCGCCAAAACCGCGGTGATCACGAAGGCCACACGGGCACTCTGATTACCGGATTCCAGCTCTTCCCAATAGCCCATGTCCATGACCAGGTGCCGCAGACCGCCCACGATGTGGTAAGCCAGCGCGGTCAGGATCCCCCACAGCACGAACTTGACCAGGAAGTTGTCCATGATGGCAACGACCGATTCAAATCCTTCGGGAGAGGCGAGTGAAGTACCAAGCATCCACAGCAAGATGGCCAATGCCACAAAGGTGATGACCCCTGAGACACGATGCAAGATGGAAGCGATGGCGGTGACAGGAAAGCTGATCGTCTGTAGGTCGAGGTTTACAGGTCTCTGTTTGTTTTTCACGGCTTTGCCCACTCAGCTCCATTGAGCACGTTAGTTATTGTTTTCACACGCTTTGAGGGCGAGGAGTGGCATTTGTTAGGTTTTTGTTACCAAAACAACTCAGGAAAGCCAAAAATAACATTTTCGATATCACATCTGGCTTTGCGAAAGCGTTTCAAACACCGACGACCATCACCCACGTGGCGCAGTATATCGGCGGCCTTAACCAATGACAATCAAATAGCTACACAGAAAATCCAAAACCGTAAACCAGATCTCACAACAGCTTTAACAAGTCATTAATGATCATCCAGCAAAATTGACAAAGACATGGTTCTCTGGTTCAAATAAGGCGCTCCAGCCGCCGTGGTACGGGTAAGAACCTTTGCCAGCGTCATAACAGTCGTAATAAAGTAGGGCTGGAACCAAATTATAAAAGAGCAAAGGAGACGTGCTATGGCTGATAAGATAGCCACCCTACATCTGCCCGGAAAAGAGCCGGTTGAACTGCCGATCCTCTCCGGTACCGTTGGACCCGATGTGATCGATGTCAGAAAGCTGGGCACGCAAGGATATTTCACCTTCGACCCCGGCTTCATGGCCACCGGTTCTTGCAAATCTTCCATCACCTACATCGATGGCGACCAGGGTGTCTTGCTGCACCGCGGTTACCCCATCGCCCAGTTGGCCACCCAGGCCAGCTACCTCGAAGTCTGCTACATCCTGCTGTACGGCGAGGCCCCCACCAAGACCCAATATGCGGAATTTGAACGTCTGGTCACCCGCCACACCATGGTGCACGAGCAGATCGCCTTCTTCTTCCGCGGCTTCCGCCGCGACGCCCACCCCATGGCCGTCATGTGCGGCGTGGTCAGCGCACTGTCCGCCTTCTATCACGACGCCCTCGACATCAACAACGAGGAGCATCGCGAGATCTGTGCCTTCCGTCTGCTCTCCAAGATGCCGACCCTGGCCGCCATGTGTTACAAGTACTCCATCGGCCAGCCCTTCATGCAGCCGCGCAACGCCCTCTCCTATGCAGGCAACTTCCTGCACATGATGTTTGGCGTGCCGACCGAAGAGTACAAGGTCAACCCCATCGTCGAGCGCGCCATGGACCGCATTTTCACCCTGCATGCGGACCATGAGCAAAACGCCTCCACCTCTACCGTGCGTCTGGCCGGTTCTTCCGGTGCCAACCCGTTTGCCTGTATCGCCGCGGGGATCGCCTCCCTGTGGGGCCCGGCCCACGGTGGTGCCAACGAAGCCTGCCTCAAGATGCTTGAAGAGATTGGCTCCGTGGATCGCATTCCCGAGTACATCGGCCGCGCCAAGGACAAGAACGATCCGTTCCGTCTGATGGGCTTCGGCCACCGGGTCTACAAGAACCACGACCCCCGTGCCACCGTGATGCGCGAAACCTGCCACGAGGTACTGACCGAGCTGCAGATCAAGGATCCGCTGCTGGACGTGGCCATGGAGCTGGAACGCATCGCGCTGTCCGACCCCTACTTCATCGAGAAGAAGCTCTACCCGAACGTGGACTTCTACTCCGGCATCATCATGAAGGCCATCGGCATCCCCATGTCCATGTTCACCGTGATCTTCGCCATTTCCCGTACCATCGGCTGGATTGCCCACTGGAACGAGATGCACTCGGACCCGGATCAGAAGATCGGCCGTCCCCGTCAGCTCTACACCGGTCAGCCCCTGCGAGAGTTCGTGCCCCTCGACCAGCGCTGAGCCCGATCTGTCATGGTTTGTTACAAAGGCGGTCATTGACCGCCTTTTCTTTTGCAGGTTTAATCGCGCCCTTTTACGCCAAGGACACTCATCATGAAATCTCCCCTGCTCCTCAGCTCTGCCCTCCTGCTCAGCGCCTGCCAGAGCGCCCCGACCACCGAAACCCTCTATATCCAGGACAAGCTGGCAGACTGCGTCGGTGTCGCCCCCATGAAGTGCATGCAGGTACGCAGTCAGCCGGGCGAGAGCTGGAGCCTCTTCTATCAGCAGATCGAAGGCTTCACCTTTGAACCGGGCTTTCGCTATCAACTGGAAGTGAGCAAGGAGCAACTTGCCGATGTGCCGGCCGATGCCCCTTCCTTGCGCTACCAGCTGATCAAGGTCGTGAGCAAGGAACCGGTTCGCTGACGAGTCGCTGACAGGTAACCCGGTTTCGTTTGTGTGCTCTCTGGGGTATGCTGTCACCCCTTTTTGCCACGGTTTGAGTACGGACCCGACCCGCATCATGATCACGATCCGCACCATCCGCACGCCAGACTGGCCCGCCATCATGGCCATCCAGCACGAGTGTTATCACCAGTTCGAACCCGAGCCCCTCGAGGTGATGCAGAACAAAACCGAGCTGGCCCCCGCCTCCTGCTGGGTGGCCGAGCGTCAGGGCAAGGTGCTGGGTTACCTGCTCTGCCACCCCTGGCGTGCCCACCAGCCCCCGCCCCTCTCGGTGCCGATGAAGGCGCTGGCCGGTCACGACGAGTTCTATCTGCACGATCTCGCTGTCTCGAGCAAGGCACGCGGCCTGGGTGTCGGACAGCGACTGCTGGCAAGGGCGCTCGCTTTCGCGAGCCATGCAGGATATCGCCATGCAGGCCTGGTGGCGGTTCAGGATGCCCCCGCCTTCTGGCGCAAGCAGGGGTTTGTGCCCGCCGACACCGGCAAATCGCTGGTGGAGTATGGTGACGGGGCAGTCTATATGCGGTTGCCCCTGGCTGACAGCGGTCCCAAACCGGGAACCATCAGCAGAGTTCAATAAAAAGAATTCAATAAAAAGAGTTCAATAAAAAAGGCGCCTTTCGGCGCCTTTTTCTATTTCGCGTTGTGCTCCCCACAGGGAGATCAAGCCTTGAACTTGCTGAACACCAGAGAGGCGTTGGTACCGCCAAAGCCGAAGCTGTTGGACATGACGGTATTGAGGTCGGCCGCTTCGTATTCACGCACGATGGGCAGGCCCACTGCTTTCTCGTCCAGGTTCTCGATGTTGATGCTGGGGGCGATGAAGCCGTGTTCCATCATCAGCAGGGAGTAGACGGCCTCGTGCACGCCGGCGGCGCCCAGGGCATGGCCGGTCATCGCCTTGGTGGCGGAGAGCTTGGGTGCATTGCTGCCAAACAGGGTCTGAATGGCTTCCAGCTCCTTGGTGTCACCAACCGGAGTAGAGGTACCGTGAGTGTTGATGTAGTCCACCTTGCCGACACCCTGCATCGCCATCTTCATGCAACGCACGGCGCCTTCACCACTCGGGGCCACCATGTCGTAGCCGTCGGAGGTCGCACCGTAACCGGTGATTTCGGCGTAGATGTGGGCACCACGGGCCAGGGCGTGTTCCAGCTCCTCGACCACCAGGATGCCGCCACCACCGGAGATGACGAAGCCGTCGCGGTCCGCATCATAGGTGCGGGACGCTTTTTCCGGGTTGTCGTTGTACTTGGTGGAGAGCGCGCCCATGGCGTCGAACTGGATGGTGGAAGACCAGTCCAGCTCCTCGCCGCCACCGGCAAAGATGATGTCCTGCTTGCCAAGCTGGATCAGTTCCAGGGCGTGACCGATGCAGTGGGCAGAGGTCGCACAGGCGGAGCTGATGGTGTAGTTGACACCTTTTATCTTGAACGGGGTGGCAAGACAGGCTGAGGTGGTGGAAGACATGGTACGTGGCACCATGTAAGGACCCACCCGCTTGACGCCCTTTTCACGGGCGATATCGGCAGATTCGGAGGTGTTCTTGCCGGAGGCGCCGCCGGAACCGGTCACGATGCCGGTACGCTCGTTGGAGACCATCTCTTCCGGCAGGCCGGCATCTTCGATGGCCTGCTGCATGGAGAGGTAGGCGTAGGCCGCGGCGTCACCCATGAAACGCATGACTTTACGGTCGATCAGTTCAGACGGATCGAGTTTGATGTTACCCCAGACACGGCTGCGCAGGTTGTACTGCTCGAACTGCTCGGAATAGGTGATGCCGGATTTGCCTGCTTTCAGGGAGGCCAGCACCTCTTCCTTGTTGTTGCCGATACTGGAGATGACGCCGATACCGGTGATCACTGCTCTTCTCATTAATTCATCTCGTCTGGAAAAACTGGCACCGAGTCTACCCGCTTTCGGCTGCCAAACTGGTCTGCTTTCACGTAGAATGCCCGCGATTTTGTGACGCGAGCCGAGGAAAACGTGAGTCAAACATCCTTACATCATGCCCGATTGGACTGGAACGAAGCGGGAACTCCAGTCTCCAGTGAGTTCGGGGATGTGTACTTTTCCAATGATAACGGTCTAAGTGAAACCCGCTACGTCTTTTTGCAGCAAAATCGACTGCCAGAGCGATTTTCGCACCACGATAGTGACAGTTTCGTGATTGGTGAAACAGGTTTCGGTACAGGACTTAACTTTCTGGCCACAATGGCCGCCTTTCTGGAACAGGCCCCCCTGTCCGGCAACGGATCCCGGCTGCACTTCATCAGCGTCGAGAAATACCCCCTTACCCAGGCCGATCTGCGCAAGGCCCTGGCCGCCTGGCCCGAGCTCGCCCCCTTGAGCCAGCCTCTCATCGACCAGTGGCCGTTGCCGGTCTCCGGCTGCCATCGCCTGCTCTTTGCCGATGGCCGCATCCGCCTCGATCTCTGGTTTGGCGACATCAAGGAGATGCTGCCTCAGGTGCCCCATCCGGCAACCGGTCTGGTGGACGCCTGGTATCTGGACGGTTTCTCCCCTGCCAAGAACCCAGAGATGTGGACCCAGGATCTCTTCGACGATCTCGCTCGCCTCGCCCGCCCCGATGCCACCCTCTCGACCTTTACCTGCGCCGGTTTCGTGCGACGGGGGCTGATTGCCGCCGGCTTTGCCATGAAGAAGGTGAAGGGCCACGGAAGCAAGCGGGAGATGCTGGCGGGTGTTCGGGAAGGCAAAGTGCCGCAGCAGAGCATCGCCCCCTGGTATGCCCGCCCCGCAGGGCGGGAGGGAGAGGTGCTCATCATCGGTGGCGGCATCGCTTCCGCCATGACGGCGCTCTCTCTGGTGGAGCGGGGTCGGCACGTCACCTTGCTGTGCGAAGATGGCGAACCGGCCAGCGGCGCCTCCGGCAATCGACAAGGAGCCCTCTACCCCCTGCTTAACGGCGAACACGATGCCCTGTCGCGCTTCTATTCGCTGGCCTTCGGCTTTGCCAGAAACCGGCTGCTGGCTTTGGCAAAGCACCACCCCGTCGCCTTCTCGCTGTGTGGCGTCACCCAACTCGGCTACGACGACAAATCCGCCGCGAAGCTTGCCAAGATGAGCCAGGGCCCCTTCCCCCCCGAGCTGATGCACCCACTCTCGGCAGCGGAGGTTGAACAGGTGGTCGGCCTGCCCTGCGATGCGGATGGCGTGAGCTATCCCCTAGGGGGCTGGCTCTGTCCGGCGGATCTCACCCGCGCCGCCATCAGGGAGGCGCAGGCCAGCGGGCGGCTGGAAGTGGTGTTCAATGCCGCTGTAACCCGCATTGCCGAAGAGGCCGATGGCTGGCGAGTGGAGAGCCGGGATGGCCGCCAGTGGCACGCCCCCAATCTGGTGGTGGCGGCCGGGCATCAGTTGCCAACCCTTCTCCCCTTTGCCGAGCTTCCTCTCTATCCGGTGCGCGGCCAGGTGAGCCATGTGCCGACCACGGCTGGCTTGAGCCAGCTCAAGAGCGTGCTCTGCTACGATGGCTACCTCACCCCGGCCCACAACGGCGCGCACTGCATCGGGGCCAGCTATGGCCGCAACCAGACCGACCTTGCATACCGCACCGACGAGCAGGAGCAGAACAAGGCGCGGCTGCAAGCCTGTGTGCCCCAGCAGCGCTGGCCTGCCGAGGTGGATGTGAGCGGTGCTCAGGCCCGCATCGGGGTGCGCTGCGCCAGCCGGGATCACCTGCCGGTAGCCGGGCCCGTCGCCCGGTTGGCGGCGCTGGCGGATCATGACGTCAACGCCCCCGCGGATCAGCAGAGCGCACTACCCCTGCACGCCGGCCTCTACGTGCTGGGGGCGCTCGGCTCCCGAGGTCTGTGCTCGGCGCCCCTGTGCGGCGAACTGGTCGCCAGCGAGATCTGCGGCGATCCCCTGCCGCTGGCCGCCGATCTGCTGGAGGCGCTCCATCCCGCCCGCTACTGGGTGCGAAGGCTGCGCAGGGGCAAGCCACTGCGCGACTAGCCACCCAGGAGCCGGGGCTGCCCGCCTCCACGCCATTGGACACACCAATAAAAAACGGGCTCAATCAGCCCGTTTTTTATGTTTCCCATGAGCGTCCATGGGCCTGTACACGTGTCATCAGCCAGCCCTGGGCCAGACGACCCCCAGCTTGCGCCCCTGATCGGTCTGGCTGGCCAGGGTGTCGAACCGCGCCCGGGTGGCCTCCAGCACCGCCTGCCCTGCCTGCCAGCCCTGATGCTCCAGGGTTGGGCAATCCCGGGTCACCGGCAACTGGGCGAGGCGCGTGCCAAGCTGGCTCACGCTCTCCAGCAGGATGTCCTTGTGACGGCTCTCGTAGTCAAACATGGCGGCCACCAGCTTGTCCCACTTCTGGCGCTCCTTCGCGGGCGCACGGGCCTTGTCCATCCAGTTGGGCACCCTGACCTGGATGCGGGCACGGACGCTGGCCTGCTCCAGCTCGCAGCGCGCCGCCGTCGCCTTCGTCTGCAACTGCCAGGAGAGCTGATAGCTGGCCTTGCCGATGTGCCCGTCCGCCTGGGTGGGCGACAAGGCGGTGATCTGGCGCATCACGGCCCCCACATCGGCCCCGGAGACCCGATAGAACTGGAAGTCGACCTTGATATCGGGGGCGACCTTCACACCGGCATAGTGGGAAGGTACAGCACCGATTGAGGCGGCATAAATGAGGGCCACCGTCACCCCTGTCTTGCTGAAGAGTCCCATCTGTCCGCGGCTTTGCTCCTTGTGAGTCCCGGCTTAATTTCAATTAATAATCAATGAATTAATAACCCGATTGGGAGATTACCCCTGATCCAGCCCCCTGTCATCCGCTCTTGGCACCCGGTTGCTGCAAACGTGCGAGTCATCACCCCGGCTCAGGCGGGGATTTGCAGTCGAGATCACAAGCTGCCATCGAATGGATGGTGAAATACTCCTTAGTGGGTAATATCCGCAGTGTTTTTGTTGGCCGATACCGGATAGTCCAGCGCAACCCTCTGGTGAGCCCTGGCAGGCCACCCCCTCACTTCAACTCTTGGGAAGGTTTTATGATAGAACTCCTGATCGGCACCCTGGTCACCCTGGCCGTGGGTCGCTACATCTTCAAGGGTTACTCCGCCACCGGGGTACTGCTCAGCGGCGGCCTGCTGCTGCTGGCGATCACCGCCCTGATGGGCAAGGCGGTGCTGCCGGCGAGCGTCCCCTCCACCGGCCACATGGCCACCGACATCTTCGAATACGTGCGCTTCCTGCTGGTCGACAGGGGGGGTGGCCTCGGCATGCTCATCATGGTGCTGTGCGGCTTTGCTGGCTACATGAGCCACATCGGCGCCAACACCATACTGGTGAAGCTCGCGAGCAAGCCCCTCGGTGTCATCAAGTCCCCCTACATCCTGCTGGTGGCCGCCTATCTGGTCGCCTGCGCCATGTCGCTGGCGGTGAGCTCCGCGACTGGCCTCGGGGTTCTGCTGATGGCCACCCTCTTCCCGCTGATGGTCAACATGGGGATCTCCCGTGGCGCGGCAGCGGCGGTGTGCGCCTCGCCGGCCGCCATCATCCTCTCCCCCACCTCGGGGGACGTGGTGATGGCCGCCCAGGCCGCGAACATGGAGCTCATCGAGTTTGCCTTCAAGCTGACCCTGCCCATTTCCCTGGTGGCCATCGCCGCCATGGCGGTGACCCACTTCTTCTGGCAGCGTTATCTGGATCAGAAGGCCGGGGAGCACAACGCCGCGGTCGCCCCGAGCGATCTCGTCACCGACGCCCCCGGCTTCTACGCCATCCTGCCCTTCACCCCCATCATCGGTGTGCTGCTGTTTGACGGCAAACTGGGGCCCAAGCTCGATATCGTCACCATCATCGTCATCTGCCTGGTGCTGGCCGCCCTGCTGGAGCTGGTGCGCAAGCGCAACGGCCGCGAGCTGCTGGACGGACTGCAGGTGTGCTGGCGCAACATGGCCGACGCCTTCGCCGGCGTGGTGATGCTGCTGGTGGGTGCCGGGGTCTTTGCCCAGGGTCTGATGGGGCTTGGTTTCATCGCCAACCTCCTGGATCTGGCCCAGAGCTTCGGTACCGGCGGCATCATCATCATGCTGGTGCTGGTGGTCATCACCACCCTGGCGGCCTTCACCACGGGTTCCGGCAACGCCCCCTTCTACGCCTTCGTGGAGCTCATCCCCCATTTGGCCACCAGCCTCGGCGTCAACCCGGCCTATCTGGTGATCCCCATGCTGCAGGCATCCAACCTCGGCCGCACCATCTCGCCGGTCTCCGGGGTGGTGGTCGCCTGTGCGGGGATGGGCAATCTCTCTCCGTTCGAGGTGGTCAAACGTACCTCGCTGCCGGTGGCCGTCGGCCTGCTGGTAGTGATCCTCGCCACCCAGATCATGGTTCCCGCCTGACTCTTTACCGGCCCGGCTGCCGCCGGGCTGGTATCCCCCCCACCCCATGCAGTAGACTCGGTGCTCTTTTTTCCTAAGGAGGACCGAGCCTTGAGTATGACGGTTCAACTTGCCCACTTCAGCGACTGCCACTCCCATTTCGATGGCGCCCCCATGCGCTTCTCCCCCGATGGCGAGTCCGAATGGCGCACCCAGTGCGGCGGCTATGGCCGCATCCTGACCCGGCTCACCGCCCTGCGCCAACAGGCCGAGGCAGCCGGCCAGACCTGCCTGCTGCTGCATGGCGGCGATACCTTCCAGGGGTCACTTTACTTCAACCGCTTCAAAGGGCGGGCCAATGCGGACCTGCTGGCCCTCTTGCGACCGGATGCCATGGTGATCGGCAACCACGAATTCGATCTGGGCAACGGGCCGCTGGTGGAGTTTTTGCGCCAGCTCGATTTCCCGGTGCTCGCCGCCAACATCGACAACCGTCAGGAGCCCGCCGATGCCCCGCTGCGGCTGCAGGGACTGCCGCAGCTGTTTGACGCAAGCCGCCCCTGGCACAAGCGCGTCATCGACGACGTGCCCTTCGCCCTGCTCGGCATCACGCTGCCGCAGATGGCCGCCATCGCGAGCCCCGATCCCCACACCCGTTTCCACGGTATCGAAGAGACCTTGAGCCGCGCCCTCGGCGAGATCAAGGCCGCCGGCATCCAGCACATTATCCTGCTCAGCCACCTGGGTCTGGCGCAGGACAAGCGACTGGCGACCCGCTTCCCCGAGCTCAGCCTCATCGTCGGCGGGCACACCCACAGCCTGCTGGGGGATCTGGCGCCGCTCGGGCTCGACAGCGAAGGCAGCTATCCCCTCATGGTGAACGGGGTGGCCATCCTGCACGCCGCCCACAGCGCCCTCTGTCTCGGGGTGTGCGAACTCACCTTCGACGAGCAGGGACGCGTGTGCCAAAGCCGCGGCCAGCTGGAGTGGTTACCCTGGGATCCCTGGCCCTTTGCTTCCCCGCCTCCTGCGGGGCTGCACTTCTGCGAACCGGCCCCCGAGCTCGAGCAGCATCTGGCCAGACGCTATCGTCCCGAGCTCGAAACCATGACCCGGCGCGTGGTGACCCGGCTCGCCGATCCGCTCCATCACCAGCGCCTACCCGATGCCAGCCTGCCCGCCGGCAGCCAGGTCGCCCCCCTGGTAGCGAGTGCCATGTTGGCCAGTGCCCGCGAACAGGTGGGTCAGGTGGACTTTGCCCTGCACAATGCCGGGGGCGTGCGCTGCTCCCTCGAGCCCGGCCCCCTGACCGAAGCAGACGTTGCCGGGCGCCTGCTGCCCTTTGCCATTCCCCTCACCCTCTACCGGGTGCACGGCCATGAACTGGCCGAGGCGTTGGAGGGGGCCATCGACAACGCCACCAACAACGGGGTGACGGGCAATGGCAGCGGCAGCTTCCCCTATACCGCCGGGGTGCGCTTCTGCTATCAGGCCGACAGACCCAAAGGGGAGAGGATCACTCGCCTGGAATGGGAAGTCAGCCCGGGTCAGTGGCAGCACGTCGAGCCGGATGCCATCTATCGCGGGGTCTCCAGTGCCTATACCGCCTCCGGCAAGGAGGGCTACACGGCCCTTGCCCGCACCCTGACCCAGCACAATCAGGAGCTCGGCATTACCCTGGCGGATGCCTTCCTGCGCTGGGCACGCCACCTGCCGGAACTCAGCCCCCTGCCGGCCCTGGTGGAGTATCACGGCCAGTGAATCTGGCACCGGCCCATCCCGGGTCGGTGCCGCCTTGCCCCCGCATAGGGGAATCCTGATCCGCTCCCAGGCGCAGGCCCCCTACCATGCAACCTCAGGCTGTGACGCCCGACTGCGCCAGCCCTGTCTTGTGATGGGGCCTGCCAGTGCAGCCAGAGGCGTGAAAACGATACTTTTACGAATTATTTCAGGTGCCTACACTTCTTCCATTGCATCGTGCAGCCCGGCTCGGCAAGATAAGCCCGCTTTTTCAGTCTTTCCCGCAGGAACAGGTCACCCATGAATCATGCCATCCGCTTTACCCCGCACCGCCACAATCCCGGGATCAGGCCGTCGGTCATCTTGCTCACCGCCCTGATGGCTCTGCTGTTCTGTCTGCGCAATCCGTTGTTCCACGGCATGGCCCCGGGATTTGATGCCTCCCTGTTTGCGGTGATGGGCAAGATGTGGAGCGAGGGGGGCGTACTCTATCGGGACATGATCGACATCAAGGGTCCCATGATCTTCGCCCTCGATGCTCTGGGCTATGGCCTTGGTGGCTTCTTCGGGATCTGGCTGCTGGAGTGGGTGCTCTGCTGGCTGGGCCTCATGGCGAGCTGGCAGGCTTTTTCGCAGCTCGGGCTCTCGGTGCGGGCGCGACTTGGCAGCATGCTGGCCCTGCTGGCGCTCTACAGCACTCGCTACTACTACGGCAACATGACTGAGGACTGGACATTCCATCTGGCCCTCATCGCCCAGTGGGCTTTCATCACCATGCTGCTGGACAAGCGATTCAGCTGGGGACCGGCCCTGGTCGCCGCACTCACCTTCGCCATCGTGGCCTGGATGCGCACCAACAACGGCGCCTTCTGGGGTGCCTGGTATCTGGTGCTCTTCTGTCACTGGTGCCTGCGCGAGCAGTGGCGCTGCGCCTTTGCCCTGCTCTTTTCCAGCCTGCTTGGACTGGCTCTCGTCGGCGGCCCGCTCTATGCCTACTTCCAGCACCACGACGTGCTGGCAGAGTTCAAATACTACGCCTTCGGCATCTTCTTTGAAGGGAGCTACGGCAACGGTTTCTCTCCTGAGGTAGGCGCCGTCGGTCTGCTGCGCACCGGCCTCATCATGCTGCTGCCCGCCTTCCTCGTCCTGATGCTCGGGCGCCGCCAGGAGTGGTATCTCCCCGCGCTGTGCGCCACCCTGCTGGGGGTGCTGTTCACCCTGATCGCCAACTCGGTCTCCGGCCATGTGTTCGATCACTATGACGTGCTCTATCTGCAGCTTGGCCTGCTGCCGCTCGCCTGCCTGCTGGACAGAAGCGAGCAGCGATCCGATGCCCTGGGGCTACTTTGCATCTCCCTGGTGGTGCTGACCGCCAGCTGGTTGCTGGCACAGCAGCTCGGCTATGGCTGGAGCACCAAGGAGTGGTCTCTGGAGCGGGTGCGCGAGGTGCTCGGCAACAGCCTGCTGTGGGCCTTGCCCGTGCTCATTCTGGTCCCGCTCTGGCGCGCCTGGGACGTGCGAAGCGCCACCCCCTGGCTCGCCTCGCTGGCCATGCTGGCGCTGCTGGTCAACAACGCCTGGGAAGGCAATCTCAAGGGCAGGCCGTTCAATCCCCCCGCCCAGGTCAGGGTCGATCGTATCCTGGCTGAGACGGCGCACACCGACAAGATCTGGGTCGATGGCATCCAGCCGCAATACTACCTCTGGACCGATCGCCAGCCGGCCTCCGCCTATCTGTTCTTTGCCAACGTCAACCCGCCCTACGATGTGCGCGAGCGGGTGCTGGCTGACATCAAGCGCCAACACCCCAAATTCATCATCGCCAAACCGGAGCGGGTGGCACAGGAGCTCAAGACTCCGACCTCCCCCTCCCACCTTGCCTTCTACCAGTATCTGACAGACCAGTATGAAGAGGTGGATCCGGGCCTGTACCGGCGCCGCTAATCAGGCACACAGAAGGGGCCATCCTGGTGATGGCCCCTTTTCGTTGCCGTCATAAAGAGGGGGCCGACCATGTTCAAGGGGCCCCATCCTGACTACAATGGCGCTCTTTTTCGCGGCAGAGGGAAGAATCATGGCGGAGCTGACTTATCTGGGGGGCTATCCGGAGCCACTCAAGGCTCAGGTACAGCAGTTGATTGCGGCGGGCAAACTCGGCGAGATGCTGGCCAAGCGCTACCCGCAAACCCACCTCGTCCAGAGCGACAAGGCGCTGCTCGCCTATACCATGGAGCTGAAGAACCGCTACCTGAAAAGCTCGGCGCCGCTTTCCAAGGTGATCTTCGACGGCAAGATCAACGTGATCAAGGATGCCCTGGGACTGCACACCTATGTCAGCCGGGTGCAGGGCAGCAAGCTCAAGGCCAAGAACGAGATCCGCATCGCCGCCCTGTTCAAGGAGGCCCATCCCGCCTTTCTCAAGATGATAGTGGTGCATGAGCTGGCCCACCTGAAGGAGAAGGATCACAACAAGGCTTTCTACCAGCTCTGCCAGCACATGGAACCGGACTATCATCAACTGGAGTTCGATCTCAGGCTCTGGCTCACCTGGCGTGATATCGAGCGTACCGCCCGCTGATCCCCTTGCAAGGAGGCAAGATGCGCCCATGGCACACACCTGTCCAGCCCGTTCGCCATGGGCACTGGTTGCTCCAGGGGCTGATGCTCTGGCTCTTCTCCCTGCCGCTGTCGGCCACCGAACGCTGGCAACGTGATGACTACCTTGTCCAAAGCTTCATGGAAATCGCCATGAAACGGGAGTATGGCCATGAACAACAGGAGCACTTCTCCCGCTGGCCGGGCCCCGTGCGTCTCAAGCTCGTCAACGAATTCGGCGACAAGCCGCTGCAGGCCGAGGTCGTCAAGGTACAGACCCGTCACCTGAGCAGGATCACCGGTCACCCCATCGAGATTGTCAACGACAACCCCAATCTCACCCTCATCATGACCCGGCACAAACAGATGGCGAGCTGGGCTGCACGCACCATGCGCCAGGACGAGTCGGTGCGCATCGCCCTCAAAGAGGGGATCTGCCTGGCCAATTTCGCCACCAACGCTCGCTACGAGATCACCCGTGCCACCATCATCATTCCGGTGGATTACAGCCGGGCAAAGGGCCGTTTTCTGGATTGCGTGGTGGAAGAGTTAAGCCAGGTGATGGGGCTGCCCAACGACTCGGACAAGGTGTTCCCTTCCATCTTCAATGACAGCAGCATCGACAGCTTTCTGACCGGGCTCGATTACGTGTTGCTCAGGCTTGCCTACCACCCGGCATTGCAACCGGGCATGACGGCGGACGAGGTACGCGCGGCGCTCCCCACCGCCCTCAAGGCACTGCGTGCCAATGGCGACATCGCACAGGCCACCCAACGGGTGCAGGTCGACAGCCTCAAGCGTTGGGCGGGACTCTGAGCGCAGCCAGAGACATTACTCTTTCGCCTTTCGCCTTTCGCCTTTCGCCTTTCGCCTTTCGCCTTCATGGTCATGCGCCTCCCCCATCAACGCAACACGCAGCCCATGGCTGCGTGTTTTGAAGAGCGGTTCGGCAAAGCCAGTACAGGGATCATCATCCGGCTGGAGACTCCTCCTCTCGGCCTGGCAGATCACGACGATGCTTGCTGCTGAGAGCTTATCTTCAGGCCTCCAGAGCCTCTTCTTCCGGCATCCAGCTATCGGCGTTTTCCCACACCTCCTGAACCATGGCTTCGGCCAGCTCCTTGTCTTCCTTGCTGGCGCGACTGACCGTCAGAGCCATGGCACTACCCGGCGCCACCCGCACATGCAGATCGGGAAAGCGCTCACCCAGTTGCTTGAGCAGCTCCTGGCGCAAGGCCTCCATGGTCGAGGTGGGGATCTGGTGTTTTCTGTCGATGATGATTTCCAGGCGCATAGGGTACGTCTCCATGATAATTAACTGTATTTTTATACAGTAATTTTAAAAAGTAAAGATGGTGGCTGCACATAGGCCCTCACCGCTCACACCTTCTCGCTGACGATGTGCAGCCGAACGGCCCCGATTTTCCCCCATCGCTGTCATCATGGAAAAAACAGTTGATATTGATTCTCATCCATCGCATTATTCACGCCTTGTTATAACATAACAGAAGAGGCAATCATGCGCCCCCATATTCACCCTGAATACCGCAAGGTTCTGTTCCACGATCTCGCCAGCAATACCTACTTTCTGATCGGCTCCACGCTGGCCACCGATCGCACCAGAGAGTGGGAAGATGGCAACACCTACCCCTATGTGACGCTGGATGTCTCCAGCGCGTCCCACCCCTTCTATACCGGCAAACAGAAGCAGGTCGGCAAGGAAGGTCAGGTCGCTCGCTTCGGCCAGCGATTCGGTCAGTTCTTCAGCAAAGGAAAAGAGAAACAATGAAAGTCCTCGCCTCCCTGAAATCCGCCAAGTCGCGTCACCCGGACTGTCAGATCGTGCGTCGGCGCGGCAAGCTGTTCGTCATCTGCAAGAGCAATCCCAGGTTCAAGGCTCGTCAGGGCTGATTGCGCATCCGCCCCTCATGGATAACAAAGCCCTCGTCATGAGGGCTTTGTCATCTCTGGGCTCTGCTCACAGCGGGGTGGCGCACTTGCGGTATTCGGTGGGGCTGACTCCTACCCGCTTTCGGAATACCCGCGAGAAGTAGAGCTGATCGTCATAGCCCACCTGCTGGCCTATGGTGGCGACCGACAGCGGTGTGGTCTGCAGCAACAGCTTAGCCCGCATGATGCGCTGATCCTCGCGCCAGCGCACTATGCTCACCCCCACCTGCTCGCGAAACAGGTGCGCGAGGCGCGAGGGGGACAAGAACACCTGCTCCGCCAGCGCTTCCACCGAGATCTCGGCCGAGAGGGACTCGCTCAGGATCTGGCACGCCTCGTGGACCCGGTGATCGATGGCTGGATAGGCATTCTGGGACGATGCCTCGTAGCAGCGGATGAGCAACCGCTCCAAGAGGTTCATGGCCAGTTGCTCCGACATGGGCCGCAGCTGCTTGTGGGTCTCCTCGATGTCGAGGAAGAGGGCGTCGAATTCGGTGAGCAGCTGGTTGTCCGCCAGTTGCAGTCGCCCCACCTGCTCCGTCACCTGGGGCCACTTGAGCCAGTCAGCCCAATAGGCCCGCGGCCGGAAATAGACCCAGCGGTGATACCACTCTCGGGCATCCGGCGCCCGGCCGTAATGGTGCACCGCCGCTGGTGGAAAGAGCAGCAGGTCGCCGGGTTCCACGGTGAAGGCCTTGTCCCCCTGAAAGATCTGTCCCTTGCCCTTGATGGTCAGATTGACGATGAACCCCTTCATGCCGTGGGGCCTGTCGATGGTGAAATCCAGCGCGCTCCCCTGCTCGATGGGAGTCATCCCCGAGACCAGGAAGACGTCGAAGGCGTAGCCAGGCAGCAGGGGATTGAGTTGTTTCGGCTTCTCTTTTTGCATCGAGGACATGGCGGAAAACAGGGTTTCGGTAAAAAAGTCGACATGGGCCATTGTAGAGATCCGGCGTAGGAACCCCCTATGTTCGCAAGCTGTTCGTTGTGAAATTGTTGAACTGGCTCACAGCTTGCCGGGGAAAACACCGGGCCGACGCGAGGCCCGCCCGGTGACGAGGAAACACATCGCTCAGATACGGGCTTTGCGCACCTGCTTGTAGCGGTCGAACAGCACGGCGGCGAGCAGGATGAGGCCACGCACCACGTACTGGGCAAACGGGGAGATGTTGAGCAGGTTCATGGCGTTCTCCATCAGCCCCAGGATCAGCACCCCGGCGATGATGTAGGAGATCTTGCCGATCCCCCCCTTCATGGAGACCCCCCCCAGCACGCAGGCGGAGATCACCACCAGCTCGAAGCCGATGGAGGTCATGGGCTGACCCGAGGTCATGCGGGATGCGAGGATGATGCCGGCGAGCGAGGCGATGAGCCCGGTCATGGTGAAGATGATGATCTTGGTGCGCACCACGTTGACCCCGGCCAGACGTGCCGCCTCCTCGTTGCCCCCCATGGCCAGGGTATTGCGCCCGAAGGTGGTCTTGTTGAGCAGCAGCCCGAACAGCACGAAGCAGACAGCCGTCAGCCAGATGGGCGTCGGGATGCCGAGCAGGGCGGAGTTGCCAAGCTCGAAGAAGCCCTCCTCCACGATGCCCACCGCCTTGCCGTCGGAGATGATGTAGCCCACCCCGCGCGCCATCTGCATGGTGGCAAGGGTGGTGATGAGGGCGTTGATCTTGAATTTGGCCACGACGATGCCGTTGATGAGGCCAAAGACAAGGCCCACCGAGAGACCGGCCAGAATGCCGAGGGGGATGCTCTCGGTGGCGTTGATGCCCACCGCGCAGGCAACCCCGGAGCAGGCCACCACAGAGCCCACCGACATGTCGAACTCGCCGGAGGCGAGGCAGAACAGCATGCCGCAGGCCACCATGCCCGACATGGAGACGGCAAGCCCGAGCCCCCGCATGTTGATCAGGCTGGCGAAGTTGGGGACCAGCACGCAGGCGAGCAGGAACAGGATGGCGAAGATCACCAGCATGCCGTACTGATCCCAGATGCGGGTCAGTTGCAGGCGGGTACCGCTCGCCGCGGTGTCGTTGGCGGCTTGGCCGACCGAGGTCGTTGTTGTCATGGTATTTCTCCTGAAAATTCCGGGTGCTATCTCGTTGCGGTCAGCGGGTCAACGGGCCGGCATGGCCAGATTGAGCGCCTTGACCTCGTTGGCCTCGTCGTGGGAAAGCTCTCCGGCGATCTCCCCCTCCCGCATGACCAGGATCCGATCCGCGATGCCCAGCACCTCCGGCAGCTCGCTCGAGACCACCATCACGGCGATGCCCACCTTGGCCAGATCGTAAATCACGTTGTAAATCTCGTTCTTCGCCCCGACGTCGATGCCCCGGGTCGGTTCATCGAGCAGGATCACTTTCATGTCTTCCGACAGCCAACGCCCCAGAATGGCCTTCTGCTGGTTGCCGCCGGAGAGGTTCATGATGGCCTGCTGGGGAGACGGGGTCTTGACCCGCATGTCGCGGATCCGCAGCCTCGCGTTCTCGTCTTCCCACTTCTGGTTGATCCAGAAGCCTCCCCACGCGTGGTGGCGGCGGGCGCTGATGTTGATGTTCTCCTGCACCGAATGGATGGGGATGATGCCGAGCGCCTTCCTGTCTTCGGTGCAGAGCATGATGCCGCTGCGAATGGCGTCGATGGGGCTCTGAATGACCACCTGTTTGCCAAACACCGATATCTCGCCCCCTCGAGGTGTCTCGGCGCCGAAGATAAGCTTCATCAGCTCGCTGCGCCCGGCCCCCACCAGCCCGAAGATGCCGAGGATCTCCCCTCTCTTTACCTCGAGCGACACCGGCGCCTTGAGGCCGGGCCCCATCAGGTGCTCCACCTTGAGGCCCGCCTCACCGAGCGGCCTTGGGCTGTAGCCATAGATGTCGGTCAGCTCGCGCCCCACCATGGTCTTGACCAGCAGATCCCGGTCCACCTCGGCCATGGAAGCGAAGGTGCGCACGAACTGGCCATCCTTGAACACCGTGATGGCATCGCACAGGGCGAAGATCTCGTCCATGCGATGGGAGACGTAGAGAATGACCTTGCCCTCGTCCCGCAACTGGCGGATGACCCGAAACAGCTGCTCAATCTCGCGGGACGACAGGCTGCTGGTCGGCTCGTCGAAGGCGATGACGCTGGCGTCCCGGGTCAGGGCCTTGGCGATCTCCACCATCTGCCACTGACCCAGGGACAGGTACTTGAGCGGCGTCTCGGGGGAGACGTCCATCCCGAGGCGCGTCAGCTGCCTGGCTGCATCCTGATAGAGCTTCTCCCGATCGATGACGCCGCGCCGGGTCGGCAACTGCCCCAGGTAGATGTTCTCCGCCACGCTCATTTCAGGGACCAGGTGCAGCTCCTGATAGATGATGGCAATCCCGCTCTCAAGGGCATCGACCGTGTTTTGGAACACTTTCTCCTGACCCGCCAGCTTCACCACCCCGCGGGTGGGCGCCTGAAAACCGCTCAGGATCTTGAGCAGGGTGGACTTGCCGGCCCCGTTCTCTCCCATCAGCGCGTGTACCGTGCCCTGCTGGCAGGCGAAGGAGACGTTCTGCAGCGCCTTGACGCCGGGAAACTCCTTGCTGATGCCGCAAAACTCCAGATATGGAACTTGATTCATGAGATGACTCCAGCCAGCCGGCACGGCGCACTCCGCCATGCCGGCATGGGTATCAAGGGATGGGGATCACAGCCCTTTCTTTTGCAGCTCGGCCTTGAAGTTGTCGCGGGTGATGAGTACCACGTCGGTCACCTCGGTGAACTTGGCAGGCTCGGCGCCGTTGACGACCCAGTCATGGAGCATCTGGATGCTCTTGTAGCCGTGTACGTCCGGGCTGGGCAGCAGGGAGCCGAGGAAGCCGGTGGCGCTGGACTTGGAGAGCTCGTTCACCGCATCCACCCCGTTGATGCCGATACCGATGACGTTCTCCGCCTTGAAGCCCTGCCCTTCGGTGGCGCGCACGCCGCCGAGCACCGTGTTGTCATTCATGCCGACGATGAGCCAGTTCTTGACCTCGGGGTGTTGCACCAGCATGGAGTTGGCGGCATCCAGCGCCCCCGGAATGTCGTTGCTCTTGGTGGGTGCGCGGAAGATCTGGCCCTCGGGGAAACCGGCGGCCTTGAGCGCGCCCAGGGAGCCCTCGACCCGGCGACGGGCGGTGTCGAGCTCGTCGGCGGTGATGGCGAGCACCCCGGTCGCCTTTACGTCCCACTGGCGCTTTTGCATCTCCTTGTAGAGCTCCTGCCCCTGACGCTCGCCAATCTTGGTGGCGGCCATCATCACCAGCGGCACCTGCTCCATGGGCTGGCCCTTGGCGTTGACGAACTGGTCATCCACCGTGATGACCTTCAGATCCATGCTGTTGGCCTTCGCCATGATGGCGGCCCCGAGCTTTGGGTCAGGGGTGCAGATGACGAAACCCTTGGCGCCATTCGCCGCCAGACTATCGATGGCATTGAGGGTCTTCTCCCCGTCGGGGACGGCTATCTTGATCACCTCGAAGCCCAGATCCTTGCCCGCCTTGTCGGCGAAGTTCCACTCGGTCTGGAACCAGGGCTCCTCGGGCTGCTTGACCAGGTAGCCCAGCTTCAGCGCTTCGGCCGAGAAAGCAGAATTTGCCATACCAAGGGCGAACCCCATCGCGATCATGCCTTTAACGATTTTGTTCATGCGAATGTCTCCAACGGTTCTATCAATCCATGTATCCACGCAGTGCTGCTCGTTGAGTCAATCAAGTCGCAGCCATATAAAAACATGCTTAAACAGGACGTTATTGTTGTTGCTGGTTGAGCGAACCAAGTTGTAATCGTTTTCACAATTAAAAATGGAGAGCAGGATCACGCCATGAGATTGCAGCCATTTCGTCTATATAATTAGCAATTTCGTCACATATCGAATTTTTGAGAGCTGTCACCCTGTCGCACTGACAGCGTTAAAATCCATATTTCCAGCAGCCAATGGCTAACCGCCCCTCCTGCCCATCTCCTATGGTTCCCCCCAGTCACCCCTCATTGATGGTCAGGAGCACTTATGTCTGAGCACATCGTCATCGGACTCGATTTCGGCAGCGACTCGGTCAGGGCACTCGCCGTGCGCTGCCAGGACGGCGCCGAGCTGGCGACCCATGTCGTCTATTACCCGCGCTGGCAGGCAGGCCACTACTGCCAACCGGTCAACAACCAGTTCCGCCACCACCCCCTCGACTATCTGGAGTCCATGGAGCAGGCAGTGGTGGCGGTGGTGAGCCAGCTCACACCGAGTCAGCGTACCGCCGTGCGCGGCATCGGGGTGGACAGCACCGGCTCCACCCCCGCCCCCATCGACAGAGAGGGGCGCGTGCTGGCCCTGCGTCCGGAGTTTGCCGACAACCCCAACGCCATGTTCGTGCTGTGGAAGGATCACACCGCCATCGAGGAGGCCGAGGCCATCACCGCCCTGTGCCACGGCGGCCAATTCCCCGACTACAGCCGCTACATCGGCGGCATTTACTCCTCCGAGTGGTTCTGGGCCAAGATCCTGCACGTCTCCCGAGCCGATGCCGCCGTGCGCGCCGCCGCCTGCAACTGGGTCGAGCTGTGTGACTGGGTCCCCGCCATCCTGAGCGGCACCCAGGCCCCGGCCACCCTCAAACGCGGGCGCTGTGCCGCCGGCCACAAGTCCCTCTGGCACCCGAGCTGGGGCGGCCTGCCCCCCGCCGACTTCCTCAATGCCCTGGATCCCCTGCTGACGGAGGATCTCGATTTCCCCCTCTTTACCGACAGCTGGACCGCCGATCTGCCGGTCGGCACCCTGACCCCGGAGTGGGCGGAGCGGCTGCACCTCTCCTGCGAAGTGGTGATTGCCGGCGGCGCCTTTGACTGCCACATGGGGGCGGTGGGAGCCGGGGCCGGCAACAATGCCCTGGTGAAGGTGATAGGCACCTCCACCTGCGACATCCTGATCGCCGACGAGGCCACCATAGGTGATCGGGCCATTGCCGGGATCTGCGGCCAGGTGGATGGCAGCGTGGTGCCGGGCATGGTGGGGCTGGAGGCGGGACAGTCCGCGTTCGGTGACATCTATGCCTGGTATCAGCGCCAGCTAGGCTGGCCCCTTGACAGCCTCGCCGCCCAGTATCCGGAGCTGCGCACCGCCATCGAGGCCCACAAGCGGGAGCTGCTGCCAAACCTTGCCGCCGCCTGGGATCAGCAGCGCGACCTGGCGCACCTTCCGGTGGTGCTCGACTGGTTCAACGGCCGGCGCACCCCCTATGCCAACCAGCGCCTGCAGGGCACCCTCACGGGGATCAACCTCGGCACCGATGCCCCCGATCTTTTCGGCGCCCTGGTGGCCTCCACCGCCTTCGGTGCCCGTAGCATCATGGAGTGCATGACCAGTCAGCAGGTGCCGGTGGAGCAGGTGATCGCCCTTGGCGGCATTGCCCGCAAGTCCGCCACCGTGATGCAGACCTGCGCCGACGTGATGAACAGGCCCATCCAGGTGGTGGCCTCGGATCAGTGCTGCGCCCTGGGGGCGGCCATCTTTGCCGCCGTGGCGGCCGGGATCCATCCCGATGTGGCCAAGGCCCAGCACCACATGGCGAGCGCCGTGGAGCGCACCCACCAGCCACACCCCGAGCAGGTCGCCGAGTATGAACGCCTCTACCAGCGCTACCTCGCCTGGGGCGCCGCCGCCGAACCGCTCTACAACCGGGGGGTGCCGGCATGAGCCTCAAGACCCTCAAGGAGCAGGTGCTCGCCGCCAACCTGGATCTGCCGCGCCATGGCCTGGTGACCTTCACCTGGGGCAACGTGAGCGGCATCGACCGAGAGCGCAATCTGGTGGTGATAAAGCCAAGCGGCGTCAGCTATGAGCGGATGCGGGTCGAGGACATGGTGGTGCTGGATCTGGCGGGCAAGCAGGTGGAGGGGGACCTTCGCCCCTCCTCCGACACCGCCACCCACCTGGTGCTCTATCGCGCCTATCCGGAGCTTGGCGGCGTGGTGCACACCCACTCCACCCACGCCACCGCCTGGGCCCAGGCGGGGCGCCCCATCCCCATTTTCGGCACCACCCAGGCCGACTACTTCCACGGCGAGATCCCCTGCTCCCGCCTGCTCACCCCGGGCGAAGTGGAGGAGGACTACGAGGGGCTGACCGGTCATCTCATCGTCGAAACCCTCAAGCAGACCCCCATCCTCACCATGCCGGGGGTACTGGTGGCCAACCACGGCCCCTTCAGCTGGGGCAAGAGCGCCGAGGATGCAGTACACAACGCCGTGGTGCTGGAAGAGGTGGCCCGCATGGCCTGGCTCACCGGCCAGATCAACCCGGGGGCCCGCCCCCTGCCCGATTACCTGCTGGAGAAGCACTACCAGCGCAAGCATGGCAAACACGCCTATTACGGCCAGACAAAAGCCTAAAAGAGGACAAACTCATGGAATTGATGAAACAGCTGGAAGTGTGGTTCCTGGTCGGCAGCCAGCACCTGTATGGCGCCACCACATTGAAGCAGGTGGCCGATCACGCCCACACCATCGCCAGCCAGCTCAACGAGGGGGCGAACCTGCCCCTCAAGATAGTGCTCAAACCCACCGGTACCACCCTGGATGAAATCAGCGCGGTGGCCCGGGATGCCAACCACGACGAGCGCTGCGCCGGGCTCATGGTGTGGATGCACACCTTCTCCCCTGCCAAGATGTGGATCCCGGCGCTGAGTCAGTTGCAAAAGCCTCTGCTGCAGTTCCACACCCAGTTCAACCGGGATCTCCCCTGGAGCGAGATCGACATGGACTTCATGAACCTGAACCAGACCGCCCACGGCGGACGCGAGTTCGGCTTCATGGGGGCCCGCCTGCGGCTGCCCCGCACCGTGGTGGTGGGTCACTGGCAGGATGAAGAGGCCAGACAGAAGATTGGCAACTGGATGCGCATCGCCGCCGCCATCCACGACAGCCGCCACCTCAAGATTGCCCGTTTTGGCGACAACATGCGCAACGTGGCGGTCACCGAGGGCGACAAGATTGAGGCCCAGATCCAGTTCGGCTATCAGGTGAACTACCACCCGGTCGGCGATCTGGTCAAGGTGATCGATGCCGTGCCCAAGAGCGACATCGAGGCGCTGCTGGCCGAATATGAGGCGACCTACACCCTGACCGAGGCGGTGCAGGCGGGTGGACCGCTGCGTGCCTCACTGTATGAGGCGGCGCGCCAGGAGCTGGGGATGAAGACGTTCCTCACCGACGGCGGCTTTGGCGCTTTCACCACCACCTTCGAAGATCTCTATGGTCTGCACCAGCTGCCGGGCCTCGCCTGCCAGCGCCTGATGGAGCAAGGCTTCGGTTTTGGGGCAGAAGGGGACTGGAAGACCGCGGCCCTCTTGCGCACCCTGAAAGTGATGGGATATGGCCTTGCGGGGGGAGCCTCCTTCATGGAGGACTACACCTACCACCTGGAGGCGGGCAACAACCTGGTGCTGGGGGCCCACATGCTGGAGGTCTGCCCCTCCATCGCCGCAGGCAAACCCGTGCTGGACGCCCAGCATTTAGGCATAGGCAAGAAGGCCGATCCGGCCCGCCTGCTGTTCGCGGCCCCGGCGGGCAAGGCGGTCAACGCCAGCCTCATCGATCTCGGCAACCGCTTCCGTCTGGTGGTCAATCAGCTGGAAGTGGTGGACCTGCCAGAGGCCATGCCGAAACTCCCGGTGGCCAGCGCCCTGTGGAAACCCCTGCCGGACCTGCAGACCAGCGCCGAGGCCTGGATCCTGGCGGGCGCCGCCCACCACTCGGTGTTCACCCAGGCGGTGGACATCGAGCAGCTGCGCACCTTCGCCGACATCATGGGTATCGAGTTTGTGGTCATCGACGAGCATACCCGCATCCCCGCGCTCAAAGAGCAACTGCGCTGGAACGAGGTCTACTACAAGATCTGCCAGTGACCCTTTAATCGGCCAGCGACCATCACCATGACTGTATGGAGATGGTATTCGCCTGACAACAGCCCCGCCCGCGGGGCTGTTTCATTTCGCGTCCCCTCAGGGATGACCCTCCCCCTCCAGCAGCCAGTGACAGACCCGCTGCACCCCGTGGCGCTGGCTGTCGGGCCGGGCGATCAGGGCGTATTCGTGATCCGTCTCCAGCACGGGGGCGAAGGGAGCGACCAGGGCGCTGCTCTCCAGCTCCTCGGCCACTATGGTGGGATCCCCGAGAGAGAGGCCAAACCCCTGCAGCGCAGCATTCATCGCCAAGTCCAGGGTATCGAACAGCTGCCCCCCCTGGGGCTGCCAGGGGATGTCGAGGAAGGCGGCAAACCAGTTGCGCCAGTCCCGCCTATCGGCGCTGGCATGGATGAGGGGCAGCAGGGGCAGCTCGTTCAGGTCGCGCTCGAACAGACGATGCTTGGCAGCAAACGCCGGGGCGCAGACCGGGGTCAGCCGTTCCCGAAACAGGGGCTGGCTGTGGGGATAGCGCCCCAGGCAGGGCTGGTAGACGATGGCGAGATCGAAGGGCTCCCGGGAGAAGTCGATGCCATGGCTGTGGCTGCCACGCACCTCCACCGCCTCCCCCTCGAACGCCTGCAACCGCCGCAGCAGCCAGCGGCTGGCGCAGGAGGGCACCTTGATGCTGATCGCCTGCTCGTGGGGCAGGGCCTGCAAGGCGCTGAGCCCCTCCCCCATGCGGGCCAGCCCTTCACGAACGAAAGGCAGCAGCCGCTCGGCGGCCGGAGTCAAGGTGAGGCAACGGGTGCCGCGCACGAACAGCAGGTGGCCCAGGCGCGCCTCCAGCTGGGCGATCTGCTTGCTCACCGCCCCCTGGCTCACGCACAGCTCGTCGGCAGCCAGGGTAAAACTCAGGTGGCGGGCAGAACACTCGAAGACCTGCAGGCCATAGAGAGGCAACTGAGTACGCGGCTGGGTGGACAACATGACAAGCCTCCATGCTTGAGAAAAACTCATGCATACCATGCCGAATAATCCGTTGTCCGGCAAGCCTTGGGGGGGCTAAAAAGGGACCTCTTTCACACACGCAGGTGACGGCCCCATGTCCATCCCCCAGGTTTCCAGCAAACTGCCCCAGGTGGGCACCACCATCTTCACCGTGATCGGGGATCTGGCCGCCCGCCACCCCAGCATCAACCTCTCCCAGGGGGCGCCGAGCTTCCCCTGCGATCCCGAGCTCATCCGGGTGACCCACGAGGCCATGCTGGCCGGTGAAAACCAGTACGCCCCCATGACGGGGCTGCCTGCCCTGCGCGAACAACTGGTGGCCAAGATTGCAGCCAGCTACGGCCATCACTATGACGCGGGCGAGGAGATCACCATCACCGCCAGCGCCAGCGAAGCCCTGTTCTGCGCCATCACCGCCCTGGTTCACCCCGGCGACGAGGTGATCATGTTCGAGCCGGCGTTTGACAGCTACCGCCCCATGATCCAGTTGCAGGGAGCCACCCCTGTGGTGATCGCCCTCAAGGCGCCGGATTTCGCCATTCCCTGGGACGAGGTGGCCGCCCGCATCACCCCCCGCACCCGCATGATAGTGCTCAACACCCCCCACAACCCCACCGGCACCGTCTGGCAGGCAGGGGATCAGGAGCGCCTCGCCCGCCTGGTGCGCGGCACCGACATCCTGATCCTCTCGGACGAGGTGTACGAGCACGTGGTGTTCGACGGCGCCCTGCACCAGAGCGTCATCCGCTATCCGGAGCTGGTGGAACGCTCCGTCGCCGTCTTCTCCTTCGGCAAGACCTTCCACGTCACCGGCTGGCGGGTGGGTTACTGCGTGGCGCCCCGCCCCCTGATGGAGGAGATCCGCAAGGTGCACCAGTTCGCCATGTTCGCCGCCGACACCCCCATGCAGTACGGCTTCGCCCACCTGTTGCAGCAACCGGCCCACTATCAGGGGCTGGCAGCCTTCTACCAGCGCAAGCGCGACCTGCTGACCTCGGCCCTGGCCGGTTCGCGCCTGACCCTGCTCCCCTCGGCGGGCAGCTTCTTCATGCTGGCGAGCTACGAGCGGGTAAGCGACGAGCCGGACAGCCTGTTCGTGCAGCGGCTCATCCGCGATCACGGGGTTGCTACGATTCCCGTCTCCGCCTTCTATCACGACGGCACGGATCAGCGGGTCATCCGTCTCTCCTTCTCCAAGGATGACGACACCCTGCTGGCGGGCGCCGAGCGCCTGTGCGGCGTCTAGGGGGCACCATGGATTCACTGCGCGTTGCCGTCCTCCAGATGGTCTCCGGGGATGACCTTGACCACAACCTGGCCCAGGCCGAAGCGTTGCTGCGTCAGGCGGCGGCCGAGGGGGCCGAGCTGGCCCTGCTGCCCGAATATTTCTACCTGATGCCGGTCGATGAGCGGGCGCGAGTGGCCCTGGCCGCCCCCGTTGACGATCACCCCCTGCTTGCCTGGGTACAGGGGCTGGCCCGGGAGCTCAGCGTCTGGATCCTGGCCGGCACATTGCCGCTTGCCAGCCACGAGCCCGGCAAGATGCACAACAGCAGCCTGCTCATCGACCCGCAAGGGCAGCTCGCAAGCCGCTACGACAAGCTGCACCTGTTTGGCTTTTGCACCGGGCAGGAGCAGTATGACGAGGCCGCGACCATGACCCCGGGCCGGGAGGTGGTGAGCCATCCCCTGCCCTGGGGCGTGCTGCGCCTCGGGATCTGCTACGACCTGCGCTTCCCGGAGCTGTTTCGCCTGGGGCCCGCCCCCGATTTCATCGCCCTGCCCGCGGCCTTCACCCACACCACCGGGCTCGCGCACTGGGCGCTGCTGCTGCGGGCACGTGCAGTGGAGAACCTGGCCTTCGTGTTTGCCAGTGCCCAGGGGGGACACCACCCCGGTGGGCGGCGCACCTTCGGCCACAGCATGATCATCGATCCCTGGGGCCGGATACTGGCCCAGGTAGAGGAGGGTCAGGGCATGGCCATCGCCACCCTGGATCTGGCAGCACAGCGCACGGTGCGCAGCCAGTTGCCGGCCCTCACCCATCGCAAGATAGCCGTCGGCCCTTGAGGCCGGCACCCTTTAGCACGCTAGGAATGACACCACACTTCAAGGGACTGACCATGAAACTCAACACACTGATGATGCTGATGGCCCTGGCCACCGCCGGCCAGGCCGCCGCCAAACCCCTGGTGATCGCCACCGATGCCACCTATCCCCCCTTCGAGATGGTCGACAGCAACGGCCAGCTCGGCGGCTTCGAGGTCGATCTGGCCTATGCCCTGTGCGCGGCCATGAAGACCGAGTGCGAGGTGATCAACCAGCCCTGGGATGCCCTGCTGCCGGGCCTGCAGGTGCGCAAGTACGACGCCATCATGTCCTCCATGAACATCACGGACGAGCGGCGCCAGAAAGTGGACTTCAGCCAGGTCTACTACATGATGCAGAACCGCTTCGTGGGGCGCAGCGACAAGGCCGCCGACTTTGCAGACGATCCGGCCCACTTCAAGGGCAAGGTGATCGCGGTGCAGGAGGGCACTCCCCAGGACAACTTCGTCACCGCCCGCTATGGCGAGGTGGCCAAGATCAAGCGCTACGTCAACGCCCAGTCTCCCATGCTGGATCTGCAGTCCGGCCGCGCCGACTACACCTTCGGCAACATGGTGCAGTTGAAGGTGGGCTTCCTCGACAAGGAGATGGGCAAGCAGTTCGCCTTCGTCGGTCCCCAGTTCAACGGCACCCAGGACAAGATCCTGGGAGAAGGGGTGGCGGTGGCCCTTCGCAAACACGATGACAAGCTCAAGGCCCGCTTCGATGCCGCCATCGAGAGCGTCAAGGCCGACGGCACCTTCAACACCCTGCTCAAGAAGTACCAGCTCGAAGATCTGCTCTGATCCCGGCATGCCAGCCCCCTGGACAGTTGCAAGGGGCCACGGCAACAGGGCGGCCATTGGCCGCCCTGTGTCGTTTTCCCAGCCTCTCGCCGTTATTGGGCCAGGCCCAGGTGCCCGGCAATCTCCTGATACAGGGTCTGGTAGTTGTCGTCGAAGTGGTGGGAGCCCGGCAGGGTCACCGTCGTCACGTTCGGCTGCTGCAAGCGCGGACAGAGTTTGACCGGGGAGTCGTCCTCCGCGCCCTGCACGCAGAGCAGCGGCAGAGTCTGGATCCGTGTCACCTCCGGCAGGGTGGGATAACGGCCCCCCTTGTCGTGCACCACCATGTCGCTGACGTGGATCTCGAAATCCGACGCGGTCGAGGGGGAGAGCATCACGGCCCCCGCTAGGCTGTCGCGATAGGCCGGCGGCAGACGATTGATGACGAAGGGCACTATCTCGGCACCAAAGGAGAAGCCCACCAGCAGCCAGCGCTGGCGCCCCCAGCGGGACTGGTACTCGGTGAGGATGCGCACCAGATCCGCCGTCGCCTGCTCCGGCGTCTTCTTCTTCCAGTAATAGGAGAGCGAACTCCAGCCCACCACCGGCATGCCGTGGGCCTGCAACTGGGCGCTGAGCCCCTTGTCCAGCGCCGCCCAGCCGCCATCCCCGCTCATGAAGACCACCATGGGGGAAGACGAGGCTTGCGCCACGGGCAACTCCACCAGCCCCAGATCCGCGCCGACCCGCCCCGGCTGGGCAGCCACTGCCGGCAAGGTGAACGAAGAGACGAAACAGCAAATCAACAGCAACAACATGGCTCTCATGGGCCAACTCCTATTTTTTCATGAGCCCGAAGGGGCCGCGACTGATGAGGGAGACGAGGTGGGTCAGGGTGCGGGGCAGCACCAGATGACCGGTACAGAGCAGGTAGCGGGGCTCCCACCTTGGGCCGAACTTCTCCTTGTAACGCCGCAATCCCTGGAAGTTGTAGAAACGGCTGCCCCGGGTGAACAGGGTGTTGCCAAGGCGGGCCCAGTAACCGCCCAGGGGGTTGTCGTTGAAGCCCGACATGGGGGCCATCCCCAGGTTGAAGCTGGCATACCCCTCCTGCTTGCCCCACAGCAGGAGCTCGACAAACAGGAAATCCATGACCGGCGCCGCCCCTGTGTCCAGGCTGTAGCGCATCAGATCGATGGAGAGGCTCTCCTTGTTGTCGCTGGTCCAGAGGTTGGCAAACCCGACGATCTGCCCCTCCCGCCGCACCAGCGCCATCGGGTTGAGGGTGAGGTAGGCAGGATCGAAACTGCCCACGGAGAAGCCCTTCTCCCTGCCCTGCTTGCTGTGCAGCCAGCTGTCGGAGATCCCCTTCAACTCAGGCAGCAGGGGGGCAATCTCACCGGGGGCAACCACCTCGAAGCGCAGCCCTTCCCGCTTGCCCTTGGCGTGACTCTGGCGCAGGTTGCGCAGGCGACTGCCGGCGAGATCGAAGCTCGGCAGATCCACGATGGCCTCCTCCCCCAGTTTGAAGGGGATGAGCCCGAGATCCAGATAGACAGGCAGATAGCGGGCCGACACCTGGTAGAAGACCGGGCTGACGTCGTGCTCGTCACAGCGCTCGCGAAACTGCCAGAGCAGCTCCTCCACGAGGGAGGGCTGGCCGACGGGATCCCCCATCACTATCCAGCTGCTGCCCTCGGCCCCGTACATGAGGAACGCCTCGCCGCTGGGGTGGAACAGCAGGGACTTGTCCCCGAGCTGGGCCAGGTAGCCGTGGCCTCCCCCTGCCCGCATCACCAGCCCATGGGCACGGGAGAGCGCCTCGGCATCCGGCTTGCAGGTGGCGAGGCGCAAGGGGGCCAACAGATGGGCCACCCCGACCACCGCCAGCACGCCGATGACGCTCCCCATGGCGCGCAGAGCGCGGGAGGCGGCCCCGGGCCCGTGGGCCGAGACGTGCAGCCAGAGGGAGGGGTCGTACTCCACATGCCGGTAGGAGAAGAGCAGCAACCACAAGGCCCCCAGCAGCACGGCCCCCACCGACATCAGCCAGGAAGGGGTAAACCGGGCGTGAAGCAGGGAACCCTTGCGATAAAAGAGAGGGCGGCAGGGGGTGATGATGAGCAAGAAGCCCCCGAGCAGCAGGGCCGACTCCCAGTCAAACCCCTTGAACAGGGAGAACAGCATGCCAAGCCCCAGCAGCCACTGGGTGATCCTGAATGCCCCGTCATGACGGCGGTAGAGACTGTGGGCCAGCAACAGCAGCAACACGCCGCTGACGCTGCCGAGCACATGGGAGAGCTCCAGCAGGTGCAGGGGCAACACCTCCAGGAAGGCTTCGATCCGCCCCTTCATGGTGGGGATCATCCCGGAGCAAAGCAGCAGGGTGCCCGCCGCGAAGGTACCCATGCTCACCAGGGCGGGCACAAACTCCCGGGTCGCCATCATCACCCCCTGCAACCGGTGCAGGCGGGCCCGCTGTTGCAGCAGCTCCTGACCTGCGAACAGCAGCAGGGCACAGAGGAAGGGCAGGAAGTAGTAGACGCAGCGGTAGATAAGCAGGGAGGCGAGCAGCTTGTCCACCGGCAGATAGTGGGTGAGCAGCAGGCTCATGCTCGCCTCGAAGACCCCGATGCCCCCCGGCACATGGGCCAGCACCCCGAGCAGACTGGAGAGCACGAAGGCACTGAGCAGCACCGGATAGGGCACGCTGCCCGATGGCAGCAGCACATAGAGCACGGCGGCGGCGGCCATCCAGTCGAGCAGGGCGATGAGCAGCTGCAGCAGGCGGTATCTGATGCGCGGCAGGAACAGCGGGTGCCCGCGCCAGACCAGGGCTGTCCCCGGCCACACCAGATACGCCAGCACCGTCAGCAGGGCCAGGCCCCCCGCCAGTTGCAACAACCCGGTCGCCCAGCGGGGCCAGTCCACCAGCAGGGCCGCCCCCTGCCCCAGCAACAGGGCGCTGCCCCCCCAGCCCAGCAGGCCGAGGAAGAAGGTGATGGAGCAAAAGAGGATCACCCTGGCCACCTCCCCGGTGCCAAGCCCCAGGGAGGAGTAGAGCCGGTAGCGCACCGAGGAGCCGGTGAGCAGTGCAAAGCCCAGGGTGTTGGAGAAGGTGTAGGCGATGAAGGAGGTCATCCCCACCTGCTGCCAGGGCAGGCGTTTTTCCAGCACCTTCAGGGCCAGCAGATCATAGCAGCAGAGGCAGCCATAGCTGAGCAGGGTGAGCAGCAGGGCGCCCCCCAACTGCGGCAAGGGTTGTGACCAGATGGCCTGGCGGATGTCGTGCCAGTGCCACAGGTGGGTCAAATGATAGAGGACGGTCAAGGCCGCCCCCAGCAGCAGCAGGCTGCACAGGGGGCCTATCCAGATCAACAGCTGACGCCGCATTCAAGATTCCTGTCGAAAAGCGTGGAGAAAGAGAGGCTCCGAAAGCGGGCGGACAAGGCGCCCTCCCGGAGTGACTCCCCCACAGGCAGCGCGTGACGCCGCACGTTCACGGGGGCAATCCTATGATTTACCAGGCTCTGCCCGCTCGCCACTTTTCTTCTGTAACCTTATGTACAGGCAGACAAAACATCCCCGTCCGGGATAGAGGCAGGAGACGCCATGACACCCTCCCCCCTGATAAGACGCTTCCCCCAAAACGCCCTGGGGCGCGATCTGGCCGTCGGCGACATCCACGGCCACTTCGCCCTGTTGCAGCAGGCCCTCGACACCCTGGATTTTGATCCCGCCCGGGACCGTCTCTTCAGCGTCGGGGATCTGGCGGATCGCGGACCCGAGTGCAGCGAGGTGGTCCACTGGCTGGCCAGGCCCTGGTTTCACCCGGTCTGCGGCAATCACGACGACTACGTCTGCCGTTACGAGAGTTGCGATCGGGAGAACTGGATCCGAAACGGCGGCGGCTGGTTTGAACGGCTCTCCCCCTATCAGCAGGCGGCGTTCGCCGTCCACTACCGCAGCCTGCCCCTGGCCATCGAGGTGCAGACCACCCAGGGCCCCGTCGGGCTGCTTCACGCCGATTGCCCCTTCTCCGCCTGGCAGGGGCTGCTGGACCAACTCGATGCCGGGGTGAGCGGCGGACGGCTTCGGGCCATCAAGAACGTCTGCCTCTGGTCAAGGCGCTGCATCGAGCGGCTGGACGAGAGCGGGGTCGCGGATCTCGCCGCCCTGGTGGTGGGCCACACCCCGGTGAGGGTGCCGGTGCGCCTTGGCAACGTCCACTACATCGACACCGGCGGCTGGTATCCCGAGGAGGGCGGCTACTTCACCCTGCTGGACCTCAATACCCTGACTCCTCACTTTCCCCAGCCCTGAGCCGGACCGATGGGATGACCAGGCTCACGGACAACGCCCACTGCCCATTAAAGCGCCAGGCGAACGCCCCGGACTTCGCTCTGCCAGCGCGATGGTTTACCATGCAGGCAATTGCGGTGCATGGCACCCCCACCCAGGCGCCAGGCGCCGCCGTCATCGGATACTCCTTTCGAGCAACATGAGCACATCAGCGCACCCGGCCAGCGGGCCCACGTTCTACTTCCACGTTTTGCAATATGTGTTTTTTAATGGACTGATTTATAAAGGTTTATGGTTCTTACGCTGATGAGCGCGGTACACAATTGGGACATGGTGAAATTTGAGGGCATTGCTACAGATAGCAACGCTGTTCGTGTGAGTAACTGAAGGGTCAGGACTTCATCCGCTTTGGCCGCAAAAAAACCAGTAAAGCCAGTCCGCTGTTTCATATGTGAAACACAACATGCAGAAGTTCGTGACCATAAACAGCAGAAGTTCAATTTGTAGTTATATTTCAATGCATTGCAGTAGAATTCAAACAAAGCAAAACGAGTCCTCAATGCTCATCTCTGTAGAAAGCACCAATCAACAGCCCATAGACCAACCGCATTCGGCCATCCCGGCCCAGCAATGCACCGAACAATATCTCGCCGCTTGCCGGGTCGACCCCATGCCAGAAACACCAAATGGCGCTTCCGCCACATCCTGCCTAGCTAGTTCTTACGCTTAGCTGCGAGAGATGGGTGAGACCTGTGGGAAACGCCCGATGGCACGATTGATGCGGCATGATGGTTTACATTTACACGCAGGCTAGCACCACCAGCCCATGACTGATGGGTCGATAGGTTTGTTGATGCTTGCGCAGTTCGATAATCCCTGTTGGCGCTGGTCATCGATGGCATGGGGGCAAGAAGAGTGACCGAGCAAGCCATCAGGTCCCTCCTTGCGATATCGAGTGAGCCACTTGTCAGTTGCTCGGATAGTGACTCGGCAGCGTGATCCGCCTCTTCAACACGCAGGCCCTGTTCAAGGACGCGCCGGACAAGAAGCTGTCGACCAAAGACGGTTAAGTGGACATTTTTATGGTTGTTCACTCGCACATCTCCGACGATTAGTTTGGTTGGCGCCTCCAATTCTCCGGTAATGCCCCGAGTGAACAACCTGCAGAGAGATCACAGCTAGGGAGACCATATTACCCCCGATATACAGAACCCCCGATGTACCACATCGGAGGCTCTTGGTGATTAGAAGATGCTCAGAGCATATGAACGGAGGCGGTGTTGGTGGTACCGCTCGGTACCAGGGCACCGGAGACCATGACAACCACATCACCCTTCACGCCCATGCCGATTTCCAGCGCGGCTTCTTTGCCGATGCGATAGAAGTCGTCGGTGGAGGCGATGGAGTCAACCACGTGAGCAACCACACCCTTGGTCAGCACCAGCTGGGCAGCGGTCTTCTTGTTGGTGGTGATGGCCAGGATCCAGGCTTTCGGGAAGTACTTGCGGATGGCCTTGGCAGACTTGCCGCCTTCGGTGGCAACCACGATCAGCGGGGCGTCCAGCTTCTCGGAGGTCTCGACCGCGCCTTTGCAGACCGCTTCGGTGATGCGCAGCTTGTTGCTGTCGTTGGCAGCAGACAGGTTGGACGGCATCACGGCATCGGTACGCTCGCAGATGGTGGCCATGATGGTCACGGCTTCCAGCGGGTACTTGCCCTTGGCGGACTCACCGGACAGCATGACTGCGTCGGTACCGTCCAGGATGGCGTTGGCCACGTCGCCAGCTTCGGCGCGGGTCGGACGCGGGTTCTTGATCATGGAGTCCAGCATCTGGGTGGCGGTGATGACCACTTTGCGGGCTTTGTTGCACTTCTCGATGATCATCTTCTGGGCGAAGATCACTTCTTCTACCGGGATCTCGACACCCATGTCGCCACGGGCAACCATGATGCCGTCGGAGACAGCCAGGATCTCGTCGAAGTTGTCCAGGCCTTCCTGGTTTTCGATCTTGGAGATGATCTGGATGTTCTCGCCGCCGTGGGCTTTCAGGTGCTCACGGATTTCCAGCACGTCTTCTTTCTTGCGAATGAAGGAGGCGGCAACGAAATCAACGCCTTGCTCGCAACCGAAGATGAGGTCGCGCTTGTCTTTCTCGGCCAGGGCCGGCAGCTTGATGGAGACGCCCGGCAGGTTGATGCCCTTGTTCTCGCCCAGGTCACCGTTGTTGAGCACTTTACAGATCACTTCGCGCTCGGTGATTTCGATGACGTCCAAGCCAATCAGGCCGTCGTCAACCAGGATGCGGTTGCCGACGCGCAGGTCGCTGGCAAAGCCGGCATAGGTGACGGCGACTTTGTTTTTGTTGCCCACCACGGTCTGGTCGGTGGTGAAGGTGAAGGTCTGGCCGGCGACCAGGGAGACGTCGTTGCCGCCTTCGAGCTTGATGGTGCGGATTTCCGGACCCTTGGTGTCCAGCAGGATGGCTGCGTGCTTGCCGGTTTCGGCCATGACAGCGCGCAGGTTGCTGATGCGACCACCGTGTTCGGCGTAGTCGCCGTGGGAGAAGTTCAGGCGCATGACGTTCATGCCGGCATCCAGCATCTTGCCCAGCATTTCTTTGGATTCGGTCTTGGGACCGATGGTGCAGACGATTTTGGTCTTTTTCATGTCAGTCTTCATGGTGCTGTTGTCATCTCTTCAATGTGAAATAGTCAGCGGGTCGGGGCAAAGGCGGCCAACGCCGGCAGTCCTCTGCCCTCCCGATCAAACAGGGCCTGGTTCTCCCAACCATTACCGAGGGGTTCGTCTATCCCGAGGAACGCCATGCCAGCCTGACTGGCCCAGCTGTCACCGGTGACCCGGATCCAGCCCGGCTCCCAGTAGACAAACCCGAGCCCGAGCCGATCCGGCACTGCGCCAATAGCGGCACGCAAGGCATCGAGAAACGCCAGTTGCCCCTCGGGCGTCGCAGCAAACCCGCCGCGCACGGCCTCCTGCTCACCGAAGGCGTTGCGAACAGCGTCCTGGTTGACGGTGTCGTGCCCATAGGCGGTCTCAACCACCAGCAGCGGGAGTCTGATTTGGGTGGCAAGGCTGTTCATGGTGCGCGAGAGGTCACCCAAGGATCCGTGCCAATAGGGGTAGAAGGAGAGACCCACCAGATCGAACGGCACATCGCGCGCCTGCATCGCCTTGAACCAGCGCAGGCACTGAGCCTCATCCCCTCCTTCAGCAAGATGCAGCATCAGTCGTGGGGTGATCCCCCCCTCGCTGCCAGCGCGGATCCCGGCGATGGCCGCCTTGAGCAGCTGGGCCAGTCGATCGAACCCCTCCTCTTCTTCCTGTCGGTGTAGTTGCCCCAGCGGCCACAGCATGCCGTTATTGAGTTCGTTGCCGACCTGTACCATTTGCGGCGGCACCCCAGCCTCGCGCAGGCGCTGCATCACGGCGGCGCTGTAATCGTGCAACATCGCAGCCAGTTCTGCTTCCGACTTGCCTCGCCAGGTCCGTGGCGTGTACTGCTTGCCCGGATCGGCCCAGAAGTCGCTGTAATGAAGATCGAGCAACCAGGGCAAGTTGAGAGCCCGGCTTCGCTGCGCCAGTGCAATCACCTTTTCCAGATCATTGTTGCCACCACCAAAGGGTTCCCCCTTGGCCGAGCGGGGATCGACCCACAGCCTCAGGCGCACCAGGTTGAGGCCACGCTCGCGCATCAGGGTTAGCAAATCCCCCTGTCGCGTTTCGTCCTGATAGTGAACGCCCAAGTGCTCGAGTTCGGCCAGGGTGGAGACATCCGCCCCTCGGATGGCCAGGTTGTGAGGAGCGGCTCCAGCCCCTGCACTGATCGCTCCCAGCATGACCAACAGTGGCCAGCTCAGCGGGAGGTACATGCTAGTGTTGCTCCGGCTCGTGCAACTCGAACCACTGACCGAGCTCGCGGCGCAGGTTGTCCGAGCGCTTGCCGAAGATGGCCTGCACCTCGTCACCGATGATGATGACGCCGATGGCACCGAGACCTTGCAGCGCCTCGCTGTCGACCTGCTGCAAGGCATTGACCTTGACCCGCAGCCGGGTCAGACAGGCGTCAAAGCTCACTATGTTGTCGCGCCCCCCAAAGGCAGCGATGAGCGCGGTGATGGCCGCCTCGTCCAGCCCGGAGAGCGGCGCCTCGGTCGATTTTTCCTCCTTGTGGCCGAGGGCGGCGGCGAACAGCCGCTTGAAGTCCTGCATCTTGACCATTTGAATCTCCTAAACGTAAAAAAAGAGGGCGAAGCCACTGGCTCCGCCCCGTAATCAATAGGCGCGACGCAGCACCCGGCAGCCGAATGGGGGCAGCACCAGTGAATCGCTCAGCGCCTCACCACTCACCATGTCACTGTGACCACCCGGCAGAGTGACCAGGCGCTCGGCGTTGGCGAAGTTTTGCACGAACACGAACACCTGCTCACCATCGGTGCGGCACTGGGCGGTGACCCCCTCCGGCAAGGCTGGCAAAGCACGCGGCAGGGCAAGGGTCTCGATGAGATGGCCAAAGAAGTCGCGTTGGAACGCCAGATCATTTCGCGAGGCGACATAATAGGCGCGACCTGTCCCGTGCTCGTTGACCGTCACCGCCGGACGTCCGGCATAAAAGTCACCGTCATAGCTGGCCAGGGCCCTCGCGCCTTCCAGGTGGATGAGATCGCAAAGGTGAGTGACTTCGTAAGGGCCGCAGAGTCCGGCTTCGTTGCCAGCAAGACCCGAGACGGCGTTACGTTCCTCGTCATAGAGACCGTCTATCTCCTCTGCCCAGATCCCAAGGACCGGGCGCAGCGGCCCTGGGAATCCCCCCAGGTGACAGAGATCGGTCTCGTTGACGATGCCGCTCCAGTAAGTGGTAACAAACTGCCCACCTCGTTTGACAAAGGCGTCAACCCGTTCGGCAAAGCCATCGCGCACCATGTAGAGCATCGGGGCGATAACCAGGTCATAGCCATCCAGCGCGCAGTCGGCATTGATGACATCCACCGCCACCCCTGCCTCCCAGAATGGGCGGTAGTGCTCGGCTACCGTCTTCTCGTAGAAGAGGCCGGCATTGCGCGGCCCCTGGGCATTGTCCATGGCCCAACGGCTCTCCCAGTCGAAAATGATGGCCACTTTGGCCTCGACGCGGCTGCCAGCGACCTCTTGCAACTTGGCCAGGATCTCGCCTAGCGCCTGCACCTCGCGGCCCACCCGGGTATCGATGTGACCAACGTGATCGACCACGGCGCCGTGGAACTTCTCGACCGAACCACGGCTCTTGCGCCACTGGAAGTACTGCACCGAGTCGGAGCCGTGGGCTACCGCCTGCAAGGAGGAGAGGATATGCATTCCCGGCTTCTTGAGCTTGCTGATGGGCTGCCAGTTGGTCAGGCTCGGGGTCGACTCCATCAGGAAGAAAGGTTTGCCTCCCTTGAGAGTGCGCATCAGGTCGTGATACATGGCGGTGTACGCCGCCAGGGTCGAGTCATCGCCACTGTTGTGCCAGAGGGGGTAGCTGTCCCAGGAGATGAAATCGATCTCCTTGGCCAACTGCCAGTAGTCATAGTCGTAGAAGTACTCCATGAAGTTGGTGGTGGCCGGCAGGCTCGGGTTGGCCGCCTTCAAGGGCTTGATCTCCTCGGCACAGAAATCGCTCACCTGGGCGGTATTGAAACGCTTCCAATCGAGGTTTAGGCCGTGGATCGAGCTCTCGCCGATGGGAGACGGGGATTCGATCTGTGACCAGTCGGTGTAGGTATGGCTCCAGAAGCTGCTCCACCAGGCGTGATTGAGCGCTTCTATGCTGCCATAACGAGCCTTGAGCCAGTCACGAAAGCGCTCCTGACAAAGCTCGCAGTGGCACTCGCCGCCGTACTCGTTGGAGATGTGCCAGGCGATGACACCTGGATGATGGCCGTAGCGTTCGGCCAGGGCACCGTTGATAGCGCGCACCTTGTCACGATAGACAGGCGAACTCATACAGTGATTGTGACGGCCACCGTGCAGTGCCTTCACACGTTCTTTGCTGACCCGCAGCACCTCGGGATAACGCTGGGAAAGCCAAGCCGGGCGAGCACCACTTGGTGTGGCGAGGAAAACTGACACACCGTTTTCGTGCAAGCGATCGAGCACCGTATCGAGCCAGCCGAATTCATAGCGCCCCTCTTGTGGCTCCAGGGAAGACCAACTGAAGATGCCGACCGACATCACGTTGCAGCGGGTCTGCTTCATCATCTCGAGATCGCGCTCGAACACCTGGGGATCATCCAGCCACTGATCCGGGTTGTAATCAGCACCATGCAGCAGAGCGGGCACCCGTTCACTGAGCGGGGGAAACTTGAACATCACACATCTCCTAAAACGAGGGGGCGCCGGCCATGGCCGGTCGCCCTATCGGTTGAAACCGGGTCAGTTGAATACCTTGATCGAGGGGAGCACATGGCCGGAGCAGTCAAACAGCGCCTGGTTCTCCCGGGCATTGCCCTCTTTCCAGTCGTCGTTGTTGTACTTCATCCCAGCCTTGGTGGCCCAAGTGGCACCAGTGGTTGGCAGCCACGCTGGCTCCCAGTAGAAGACTCCCTTGCCACGCCCGTCCGGTACCGCCACCACGCTCTTGATCAGATCGCGCAGGAAGTCGGCCTGCCCCTGTACGCTGGCCGGGTAACCACCGTCGCTCGCCTCCTTGGCAGTGAAGTTGTTCTCGGCGTTGTCGCAGTTCTCCGTGGTGTAGCCGTAGGCGGCCTCGACCACGATCACATCCTTGCCATAGCGCTTACTGATGTCATCCATGTTGGCCTTGAGGGCACTGATGGGGCCGTTCCAGTAGGTGTAGAAGGAGAGTCCGATGATATCGAAGGGCACCTCGCGCTTGGCGACTTCATCAAACCACCAGACGAAGGTGTCGTTTTTGGTGCCCTCAGCCAGATGCAGCATCACCTTGATATCTTTGCCGTGCTCTTTCACAGCACGTACACCAGCCTTGAGCAGTGTGGCCAGGCGATCAAACTCCCCACCGTTTTGCCCCCAGCTCTTGCCCTCTGGCCATAACATGCCACCGTTGATCTCGTTGCCGACCTGCACCATGTCAGGCATCACACCGGCCTTTGCAAGGGCATCCATGCTTTCCTTGGTATGGGCGTAAACGGCATCCGCCAACTGCTCGACTGACATCGTACGCCACGCCTTGGGCTTGTTCTGGCGGCCCGGATCCGTCCAGAAATCGCTGTAGTGGAAATCGAGCAGGAACTTCATACCAAGGGCCTTGGCACGCTTGGCAAGCGCTATCGTTGCAGCCAGATCGTTGTTACCACCGCCGTAAGGCTTGCCGTCCGCATCCTTGGGGTCTACCCACAGGCGCAGGCGAATGTAGTTAAAGCCGTTCTCCTTGAGGATTGCCATGGCGTCCTGTTGCTTGCCACTGGCATCAAAGAACTTGCCACCAAATTTCTCTACTTCGGCCAACATGGAGACATCAGCCCCCTTGATGAACTCCTGCGGTACCACAACTGGTTGCACCACCACATTTTCGGCAGCCACGGCGGGGGCATGCATACCCAACATGCCGGTGGCGAGCAGCGCCGCCATCACCAGCGTCTTCTTGATTTTCATGTCGAACGTCCTGTTTAACGGATTAACCTTTGGTCCCACCTGCGGTAAGACCGGAAACGAAGTACTTCTGCAAGGAGAGGTACAAGATGGCCACCGGCACCGCGATGAGCACAGCTCCCGCCGCATAGGTGGTGTAGCTGGCCCCCATCTTCTGGGCGACCAGGTTGTAGAGACCAATGGGCAGGGTGAACTGATCCGGGGTGCGCAATATGGTGCTGGCCAGGATGAAGTCGCCAAGCGGGCCGGTGAAGGAGAACAGTGCAACCACCGCAATGATGGGCTTGGAGAGCGGCATGATGATCTCGATAAAGATGCGGAAGTTGCCCGCCCCGTCCATGCGCGCCGACTCGTCGAGATCCTTGGGGATGGCATCGAGGTAACCCTTCATCAGATAGGTGTTCATCGGGATCATGCCGCCCACATAGACCAGCACCAGCGCCAGATGGCTGTTGACCAGACCCAGCATCTGGGCCAGCACGAAGATGGCGATGAGGGCCGAGAACTGGGGCACCATCTGCAACAACAGGAACAACATCAGGCCATTTTGCCGCCCACGGAAACGAAAGCGCGAGAAGGCATAGGCAGTGAAGCTGACGCTGATGAGGGTCAACACCATGGTCAGGAAACTGATCTTCATCGAGTTCCAGTACCAGGCGGCATAATCGATGCGACCGTCAAACAGCTCCTGATAATGAATAAAGGAGAAGTTTTCCGGGATGATCGAGGTGTTGAGCAGGCTGCTGCCCGGATTGAGAGAGGCTCCAACCGTCCAGATCAGGGGATAGATGATGATCACCGCAACCATAGCCAGCAGCAAATAGCTTAGGGTCAGACGGATGGCATTACTCTTTTTCAGACTGTGTTTGGCACTCATGGCTGGATCTCCTTACACCATGTCGTCTTGCTTGAACGAATTGGTCGCACGGAACTGCCACAGGGCAATGCCGACCACGAAGATGGAGAGCAGAATGGTGATGCTCGCTGCAATCGCATACTGGGATGACGACATGGTCAGCTTGTAGATCCAGGAGACCAGGATGTCGGTGCCGCCGGCATTGGAACCAGCCACCGCAGGTCCACCGTTGTTGAACAGGTAAATAATATTGAAGTTGTTGAAGTTGAAGGTGTACTGGGTGATGAGGATCGGAGCGATCGAATACAGCACCAGGGGCAGCGTAATGGTGGTCAGCTTGTGCCATGTACTGGCACCGTCGATGGTGGCCGCCTCGTAGAGATCATCCGGGATAGCCTGCAACACCCCAGTGGTCATGGCGAAGACGAACGGGAAGCCAAGCCAGGTCTGCATCAGGATGAGGGCCGTCTTGGTCCAGAAGGGATCTGTCATCCATGCCTTGGGGTCGATACCCAGAGAAGCCAGAATACCGTTGTTGATGACGCCAAAGGTCTCGTTGAACATGCCGGCGAACACCAGAATGGTGACAAAACCGGGCACTGCCCACGGCAGGATCAGGATGGTGCGGATGAGCGGCTTGAAGCGCAGATCCTTCTGATTGACCAGGATCGCCAGCAGCACCCCGACCGAGCATTGCAACGTGGTGGCGATCAGCGTCCAGATCACGGTCCACTGCAGCACGTCGAGCAAGGTCGAACGCCACAGATCGAGCTTGAAGATGTTGATGAAGTTCTTCATCCCCACCCAGTCCACCAGCTTGGCCGGCGGCGTGTGGTAGAGATCGTAGTTGGTGAAGGCGATGGAGAAACCAAAGATGATGGGGAACACCACCACGAACACCAGCAGGATGAAGCCCGGGGTGATCATCAGATACGGGAACCCTTCGCTCAGCAGCAACTGGTATTGCTTGCGCACACTGGTCAGCGCTACGCCACGATCCCGGCGATCGCCGTTAACATAGGCGTCGCGGACGCTCCAGTAGTAGATGGCGCAACCAAAGATGGCCACCAGTACGCTGATAACCCCCTTGGCCAGGAGGAAGACGGAGTTGTCCCGGGGCAACTCGGTGCCGAGGGTAAACAGCCCCCAGAACCCTTGAGATAGAAAATCATGGAATACGCCGAAGAAGCAGGCCATGACGGTGAAAAACAGGGTGCCCTTGACCCATTGCCGGTTATACCACTGACCGAGTCCCGGGATCAGCGAGAGCAGGGCGGCCACCTTGGCATGATGGGTTCTTGTACCGATCTGGGTAAGCGATCCGGAATCGACAACCACAATGTACCTCCTTTCCATTAAGAGCCCGGGCGGCCACGAATGCCGCCCGGCCCGAATTGGGCCTGCGCCCAACTTGTGTTATTGCTGCGCGTGGTTGACTTCGATCTGCATGTTGATGTTCTTGACTGCACCTTCCAGTGCCGCCTTCACATCCTGCTTGCCAGTCACGCCAAGCTGCAGTGCACTGTTGGCAGGGGTCCACACCTCTTGCATCTCGGGCACGCTCGGCATCGGAGTGGCGAAACCGGCCTGAATGGCCACGGCACGGGATTTCTCGTCATCTTTGATGAGCGGATCGTCAATCAGCGCCTTGAGCGGCGGGATCTCGCCGGTCTTCTCGAAGCGGACTTTGGCGTACTCAGGCTGGTTGATGAACTCGATGAACTGCTGCGCCAACTCTTTCTGCTTGGAATAGGTAGAGATGCTGTACCCTTTCACGCCGAGGAAGGAGCGCATATGCTCGCCATTGGGCAATGTCGGCAGCGGTGCGACACCGTAGTTCACCCCCGCATCCTTGTAGGGCTGGAACGACCAGGGTCCAGTAATGACGGCAGCAGCCTTCTTCTCGGTGAACAGGGAATCGATGGCGTTGGCACCGGTCTCACCCACGATACCGGCCGGGAAAAGTCCTTCACTGTAGAAACGCTTGAGGAAACTCACTGCATCGACCGAGCCCTGGTTGGCCAGGCCCACGTCCTTGACGTTGAGCGAACCGTTGGGGTTCTGGCCGAAGATATAACCCCCCATGGCTGCGACTACACCGTAGGAGTAATAAATCTCGTCAAACTTGGCGAGCAGGCCGTATTTGTTCTCCCCGCGCAGGGTCTGTGAAGCCTTGATCAGCTCGTCAAAGCTCTCGGGAGCCTTGGGTAACAGGTCCTTGTTGTAAACCATGACGATGGTCTCCACCGCCTTGGGCAGGCCATAGAGCTTGCCTTCATAAGTCTGGGCATCCACCGCAGGTTTGGTGAAACCAGCCAGATAGTCGGCCCCCGGCTTGATCTCGCTGATCAGCCCCTGCACCACGGCAGTGCCCACCTGATCATGCGGCAGTACCAGCACATCCGGACCGATACCGGCCGGGCCATCCAGGCGCAGCTTCTCGATCTGCTGGGCATAGGGAGTTTCGAGGATCTTCACCTTGACGTTGTGCTTGGCTTCGAACGCTTTGACAGCCTCCTCAATGCCGTTTGATTTCTTGATGTCTTCCCACACCAGAAGTTCACCGTCAGCGGCACGGGCTACCTGGCCCAACCCCATAACGCCCAAAGACAACAACATTGCAGCAGTCAATTTGTTGATTTTCATATGATTTCCTTGTCCCTAACTCAGGTAAAAGCAGGTCTTCTCAGACCACGTAGGCAAAGTGAGTGTTACGATTCCATCCAGTCGGTGTAACTTCTGAAGCTTGTTACCAATTCGGGTGTAAAACAAAGCACAACCACATTACACGCCGGACTGGTCTGGCCTCTATGACACAACCTCACTACCACCTAATGCAATGAAAAATAAATGGTTTAATCCCATACATCAGATCCGGAGCAATACGCTCTATCACTTGATTTTTGCTTTACACAGCTTGTCGAGTGCACTGGAACAGCAAAAAAGGTAACGATTACACCGAATGGCTCTACGGTAAGCGGTGCTTGCCCAGCCTGCCAGTAGCACGTACCAAGGCTGTGATCTCATGCACAAAAGAAACAGCATTTTGTGCAACCGCTTACACCTGACTGATATAGTCCTCCCAAAGCCACAGAGTGAAACGGTGTGAAACGCCTTCTCCCTCCCAGGGCAAAGAAGCCGCAGCAGGGGCATGACTGCCCCCAGCATTTGCAGCTAAGGCATTTATTATCAAGGAGTTAAAGCTCATGGCGAGTATCAGACTGAACAATGTGATCAAGCGTTTTGGCAGCAATGTGACCCTACATAATGTGAATCTGGATGTAGAAGATGGTGAGTTCACCGTCTTTGTCGGTCCTTCCGGTTGTGGTAAATCCACTCTGCTGCGCATGATCGCCGGTCTGGAAGAGATTTCGGACGGCCACATTGCGATTGATGAGCAGGTGGTCAACGATGTAGCCCCGGCTCATCGCGGGGTGGCCATGGTGTTCCAGTCCTATGCCCTCTATCCCCACATGACGGTGGCCGAGAACATGGGCTATGGCCTGCGGGTCAATGGCGTGCCGAAAGAGGAGATAACCCACCAGGTCAGCATGGTGGCCAAGACGCTGCAGCTCTCCCACCTGCTCGATCGCAAGCCCAAGCAGCTCTCCGGCGGCCAGCGCCAGCGGGTAGCCATCGGCCGTGCCATCGTGCGCAACCCCAAGGTGTTCCTGTTTGACGAGCCGCTCTCCAACCTCGATGCCGAGCTGCGTGTCGAGATGCGCCTGCACATCGCCAAGCTGCATCAGGAACTCAAGACCACCATGATCTACGTGACCCACGATCAGGTGGAGGCCATGACCCTGGCCGACAAGATAGTGGTGATGAACTATGGCAAGGTGGAACAGGTCGGCTCGCCGATGGAGCTCTACTACAAACCCTGCAACCGCTTCGTGGCCGGTTTTATCGGCTCACCCAAGATGAACTTCCTGCCGGCCCGCGTACTGGCCTGGAGCCCGGAGCAGATCCGGGTCAAGGTAGCCGGCCAGCAGGAGCTCACCCTGCCCATCCTCACCGAGCGACTAGAACCGGGCAGCGAGATCTCCCTTGGCCTGCGTCCCGAGCATGTGGTGCCGGGCGCAGAGGGGATCCACCTCGCCTTTACCTGCGAGGTGGTGGAACGTCTTGGCAACAGCACCTACCTGTTCGGTCAGTGCTGCGGCACCGACGGCTTCAAGCTGCTGCTGGCAGGGGATGGGGAGTTTCATCCGTACCAGAAGATGGATGTCTTCTTTGCCCCGCAAAATTGCCTTGTGTTCAATGCCGAAGGGCTCAGAATCAGCCGCTGAACGCGGCTACTGCATGCCCCGATCCATTTTGCCCCCGCCAGTCGGGGGCTTTTTTTTATCCCCGGGCGCGGGACACAAAATGAGAGCGGGCTCGCAACCCTGGACAAATCCCGTACAAGGGTGCCGAGAAAGAGTGTAAAAGATTCACAAAACAATGAAAACGTTACACTAAAAATCAGAATCAGGTGCCCTCCCTTATCGCGGCCTTATCTGTTAACAAGGTAAAGCACTGATAAAAGATGACTTATCACTTGTGTCATCAGGCTGGGTTGACTCAACACCACATGTAATCGATACCATGAACTTGCGCACTCGTCACCTTTCCATCATCCAGCGCCTGGCGCTGGGCTTTGCCGTCATCCTGTTGCTGCTGCTGCTCTCGGTGGCCCTCTCTCTCTACGCCGGCCAACGGCTGGCCGACCAGGTGGGGCTGCTCGCCAGCCATACCGCGCCGACCCTGGTGCAGAGCCGCGCCGTGACCCGCGATCTCTTCACCCTCGACCGACATCTGGGCAACGCATTGCTGCAGACCGGAGAGGAGGAGCTGGGCGCCGCCCGCGAGCAGATGCAGCAATGGCAGGCCCGTTTCGACCAGGATCTGGCCACCTTGGCTCGACAGATAGCGGGGGAGCCGCAACAGAGTGCGCGCGTCGAGAGCCTGCGCGAGCAACAGGCCGCCTACTGGCAACTGGCCCAGCAACTGGTCGATGACTATGCCCACAACCGCCTCGAACAGAGCAAGCTGGCGGCCGACACCCGCCTTGGCGACACGGCGCGCCAGCTTGCCAGCGCCCTCGATGTGCTGCTCGCCCCTCTGGGCAGCCACCCCGCCGTGCTGCTCAAGAGCCGCCTGCTGGCAAACCTGGAACAGCAGGTCAGCGCCACACAGGAGATCCTCAAGCAGCAGGATCCGGCCCCCGTTGCCGCACGTCTGGCTGCCAATGCACGCGCCAGCGAACAGGCGGCGGCACTGCGCCAGGAGCTGGCACGCCAGCTCGCCGGCCAGGAGGATGCCTTCGGCGTGCCCCTGAGCCTGGAACGCGGCACGGGTGCCAGGTTCGATACCCTCGCCACCCTGCTGGCCGGCCCCGAGAGCATGCCGGCACGCCACCTGGCGCTGGTCGAACAGAGCATCATGTTGCGCAACCAGAGTGTGCAGGCCAGCCGCCTTATCGACAGCCTGCTAGGCGATCTGAGCGAACTTGACGCCGCGATCGACGCTCAGCTTCGCCACAGCACCGCCGGCAGCGGCGCCATCCTGCTCTGGCTGCGCCTCGGGCTGTGCGCCGGCCTGTTGCTCTCCCTCGGTCTCGGCGCCCTGGTGCTGTGGCACCTGGTGCGCGCCATCCGCCAGCCACTGCACCACATCCTCACCACCCTCAAGGCCCTGAGTCAGGGAGACATGCGCCAACGCGTGCCGCTACTGCGCCACGACGAGTTCGGCCAGCTTGCGACCGGCATCAACGCCCTGGCCGACGAGATGAGCGGCATGCTCGGTCAGATAGTTCAGGCCGCCGATGCCCTCGGCCGCATGGCCGGCCAGAACCAGCACGCCCAGCATCACGCCCAACTTGCCATCGGCGAGCAGCGCAACGAAACCACAGGGGTCTGCAGCGCCATGGAGGAGATGGACTACTCGGTGCGCGAGGTCGCCGGCAGCATAGGCCAGACCGAGCAGACCCTCGGCAACATAGCCGCGGCGGCCCACGCCGCCAGCCTGCGTGGGGCGGCGACCGGTCAACGGCTGCAGCAACTGGCTGACGAGTTGGCGGAGTCGCGCCGCAGCGTGGAGCAGGTGCAGACATTGAGCGTCAGCATCGGTGACATCCTCGCCCTGATCGAGCGCATCACGGAGCAGACCAATCTGCTGGCCCTCAACGCCGCCATCGAGGCGGCCCGCGCCGGCGAACAGGGACGTGGCTTTGCCGTGGTGGCCGACGAGGTGCGTCAGTTGGCGCACCACACAGCAGACTCCACCACCCGCATCCAGGGGATCATCGACGATCTGCAGCAAAGCACCCGCGGTGCGGTCGCCACCATGCTGCGCTGCCACGACGCCATGGCCCAGAGTCGCACCGACAGCGACGCGGGTTGCGCCACCCTAGCCGAGCTATCCCAGGCGCTGCAGCAGGTGGCCGAGCAGAGCAGCCGTATCGCCAGCGCGACCCTGCAGCAACAGCAGACCAGCGCCGAGATCGCCCGCAACATTACCAACATCGCCCGGATTGCCGACGACAACCAGGGCGCCCTGGCCAAGGTGGCACAGACCAGCGACCAGTTGCAGCAGCTATCGCAGCAGCAACTGTCGCTGACCCGCCGCTTCACCCTGCAGAGCGCCTGATCACACACCACAGAGAGGACCATCCATGTTCAAGAAGACACTGTTGCTGACTACCCTGATCGCCTGCCTCCAGCCCGCGCTGGCCAACGAGGAGGATCCCCTGGCCCGCCCGCTGTTCCTGCGCGGCGAGATGAACAACTGGGAGGCCCCGGCAGACCAGCAACTGGTTACCCAGCAAGGGGACTTGCTGTCGGTCCAGGTGGCCTTGCAGGCCAGTCACGGCGCCTACAAGTTCAAGATTGCCGATGAGAAGTGGAAGGCCGACACCACCTATGGCCAGTTCGACCCCGCCGCCAAGGTCGAGTCGGACAAGCCGGTGGTAGTCAAGGCCGGCTGGCAGTGGAGCGACATGAAGTTCACCCCGCCCAGCGACGGCCAGTATCGCATCACCCTGGATCGCCGCGATCCCCAACACATCCAGGTCACCGTCTCCCCCGCCGGGTGATCCCAGGGCCGCCGCAAGGCGGCCCCAGCCTCCGCCGGGATGGCGCCGCACGGCGACGCCATCCCGGCGCGGGACTGCCTCCCTGTCGCCACCCTACACACATCCAGACAGGAGATAACAACAATGAAGAGACATCTGCTTACCACCCTGCTGCTTGGCGGCGCCCTGCTGTTTCATGGCCAGGGAGAGGCCATGGTCAAGGGAGCTGACGTCAGCTGGCTGACCCAGATGGAGAAAGCCGGGTACAAGTTCTATAACGACGCCGGCCAGCAGCAAGATCTGTTCAAGACCCTGAAAGAGCACGGTATGAACACCATCCGGCTCAGGGTATGGGTCAATCCTGCCGATGGCTGGAACAACATCAGTGACGTCATCGCCAAGGCCAAGCGGGCCAAGGCGGCCGGTTTCGATCTGCTGATTGACTTCCACTACAGCGACAGCTGGGCTGATCCTGGCAAGCAAACCAAACCTGCAGCCTGGCAGAGCTACACCTTTGATCAGCTAATGTCGAACGTATGGTGGCACACCTACAATTCCCTCGTTGCCCTGAAAAACGCAGGAATTACCCCCAAGTGGGTGCAAGTAGGCAACGAGACCAACAATGGCATGCTCTGGGAAGAGGGGCGCGCCTCGGTCAACATGAAGAACTTTGCCTGGCTCATTAACAGCGGCTACGACGCTGTCAAGGCGGTCAACAGTAGTACCAAGGTGATCGTCCACTTGGCCAACTGTGAGAACAACACTCTCTATCGCTGGATGTTTGATGGTCTCAAGAACAACGGCGCCAAGTGGGATGTAATTGGTGCCTCCATCTACCCAACACAGAGCGGTAACGGTGACTGGTTTACCCTCAACAACCTCTGCTATGACAATCTATCCGATATGGTGAGTCGATATGACAAAGAGGTGATGATCGTGGAGGTTGGCATGCCTTGGGATGACCCGAAAAACAGCTATGACACCATCGCCGATCTACTCAACAAAATGAAGTGGATCCCTAACAACAAGGGCCTCGGCGTGCTTTATTGGGAACCGCAGAGTTACAAGAACTGGCAGGGTTACAGCCTGGGATTGATGGACAATGGTGGCAAACCCACCTACGCACTGGATGCTTTTCTGTTGCAGTAATTGACCCGTTAAAGCAAAGGCGCAGCCACAATGCTGCGCCTCTTTTTTTCAAAGGAGATCTCTCCTTTCAACATACTGCCTGATGGTTCTTCAGTGGAATGCTCACCTCCCCCCAACCCCATCATTTCACGCAGGTCCGGACTAATCATTTCGAGACGACATTAAAAAAGGAGCCCGGTTGGGCTCCCATGATATTGATAAATCGTTTTTTACCACCAGGCTTCGGCCTGAACACCAAAGTTCCAAGTGTGGTCATCTTCACCACCGTTGAAGGATTTGCCTTCGCCATCTTTCAAATAGCTGGCGAACACACGGATCTCCGGGCGAGCAAACAAGCTGGGTCCAGCTGACCAGGCTTGAGCCAAGGTATATTTCTGGCCACTCGATTTCTCTTCAGAACCGCTTGTCCAGGTCTTGGTAGTTTCATAAGTACCGGCTTCAACCAGCGTCTTCATGATGTCAGTCCACGCATAACCGGCCCGTGCCACCGCGCTGAACAGTTCGGTGTTGTCATGCCATGCTTCAAGTTTCTCACCCTTACCGTAAGTGAAGACATGGTTCACACTGAATTTCTCACCCATGGGAATGTCACCCGTCAAAATTACACGGTATCCCTTGGCATCGTCGGTCAAATGCCAAACATCATACCACCCACCCCCCTGGGAGATCATGTTCTGGGCCAACCCTTTGTCAGCATATTGCAGCACCAACTTCTCGTAGATGCGGCTATCGGCAAAATATTGACTCATCTCTGCCGTCAGCATGACACCATTCTTGGGATCATAGAGATTACCGACCTTCTTCTGTTCATCGGTCGGATTAGGCATCGCATAGCTGACGCCCGCTTCGGTCCAAGCCCCTTCCCAGGGAGCCCAGCCGGCATAGCGCAGGTCCAGGAAGTTGACGTTGAGGTCATTGTTGACAATCGAGTTATCGATATCGTTGCCATCGGACCGGATCCAGGCCAGTGAGAAGGCGCCTGGGCCGGCCTTGAGATTCTCAATACCGGCGCCAGCTCCCGAGATATTCCAGTACTTGGTATCGATGATGTGGAGATCATGACGCTGGTAGAAGCGCTTGCCAGCCCAGACCACCGCATCGGGCGCGGCTGAGAGCAATCCCTTGGCCTTCACATTGAATTGGCGCAGGGCAAAGGTTGCATCGTCCTTACACTCTTTTTGATCGAAGTTACACACTGTGGTGGTACTTTCATAGTCATTAGAGCCATCGCTCTGCATGCTAAACATGCTGTCAACGTAGAAAGTCTTGCCATCCTTGTTGTAAACCTCCTGACCAATACCAATTTCGGTATAGGTATCGTTTTCGTTACCCAGGCGGCCGACAACGTTCTGTCGACCAGTTTGCATATCACCATCCTGGGACACACCTACGCCAGAGCGAAAATACCCTGTGAAATCAACAGCATTAGCATTTAATGCTGTCATTGACAGAGCGAGGGCAACGGAAGTCGTCAGTAGCTTCACTTTCATAGTTATTCCTTTATTCCACTGTTGCATTGTTATCCTGATAAACCGCTTACCAGTCCAAAAGGAAAGCGCTTTCACTATCCGAGAGGGATTATAAGAACAACGTCGTAGTGAATGACATGACGAAACTCACATATTTGTAATAATTACACTAATAAATAAGATATCCTTCTGATGGTCATTACACATCCATAGGTAAGTCATTGATTTTAAATAAATAAAACAAACCAACCAGAGTGTTATCGATTACATAAGGAGTGAGCGGTAGTTCTCAAGCATGGTTGACGTTAAGGGTGATGAAGGTGATGTGCAGAACATGAAGCCTCTCTTGCGGAAGCATCTCCTGGGCACCAGGAGGCTATTTGTTTCGCCAGAGCGTCTAGTTCAGAGGTTTTGAAGAGGAGGACATTGAGGCATTAAAGAGGAAGATGAGACTTTAAAAAGGCAAGGCCCGAGCTGGTAACCTTGCCGTAATCGCTATAGGCCCACAAGCCCAGCACTTGGACTAATCAATGGTGCGAACCGAGTGACGGCGAACCAGTGTCGGGCTAAACATATGCGTCGTCTGGGGCAAAGGCCCCCCCTTTGCCAAAGCAATGGCCAGCTCTGCAGCCTGAGTGGCCATAGCAATGATGGGATAGCGCACCGTTGTCAGACGAGGGCGCAGGTAGCGAGATATCAACACATCATCAAAACCCACCAAAGAGAGGTCTTGAGGTACATCAATCCCGTTATCACTAAGCACTGACAAGGCCCCCGCCGCCATTGAGTCGTTATAGCAAACGACGGCTGTCATCTGTTGCCCCCGACTCAGCAACTCCGTCATTGCTGCCTCCCCCCCCAATTCATCAGGACTACCACGGGAGATCAGACGTTCATCAACCGGAATATTGTGCTCTTGCAGTGCGTCCAAATAACCCTGCAGACGGTCCTGAGAGTCTGATATCTGATGATTTGAGCACAGGAACCCTATCTTCTTGTGCCCTTCCTGGATCAGGTGACGAGTTGCAAGCCAAGAACCATAGCGATCATCCAGCGCAACACAACGGGACTCGAATCCAGGAACAATACGGTTGATAAGCACCATTCCAGGAACATAGCTCATCATCTGGATCAGCTCTTCATCTGGCAGCATTTTGGCATGAACCACCAGGCCAGAGCAGCGATGCCCTATCAACTGCTCTATTACATGCTTCTCTTTGGCTGCGTCGTGGTAGCCATTTCCTATAAGCAGAAAATTCCCCGTAGCTTGTGCCACTTGCTCGACAGCTTTAACCATGGTGCCAAAGAAGGGATCAGACACATCAGCAACGATCAATCCCAAGGTGTCATTGTTCTGATGGGCCAATGCTCTCGCGTTCGCGTTGGGATGGTAGTTGAGTTCATGCATCGCCTTGAAGACTGCGTCTCGTGACGCCTGACTCGCCTTTGGCGAGTGATTGATGACGCGTGAGACGGTGGCGACAGATACGCCTGACAGGAGTGCTACATCTTTGATGGTTGCCATGAATTAGCTTTTCCGGTGAACGGTATAAATAAAAACCAGTGCTGTACTGGGTCAAGATACTACCGACATTTCCAATACCTGACACGGCTTTCATATCAAAAGCGAGAGCATTCTATCAATACGAGCGTCTCGCTGTGTAATCCATTTACATACACCCTTATCCATTCTCATGCTCATCGCGGTGAAAAATGTGACAAAAATCACATCAAATGGAGATGCATCTTCCAGGAGCTTGTTCACAAGCGCAGAATAAGGGAAAGCGATTACACCAAATAAAACCCAATTAAAACTAGCGCCAAGGAGCGAATCATGTTGAAGATACTCGTGACAGGTGGAACTGGTTACATAGGTAGTCATACCTGCTTGCAGCTTATCGCTGCCGGGATGACCCCCATCTTGTTGGACAATCTGGTTAACAGCAAAGAGAGCGTCCTCGAACGTATCCACAGCCTCAGCGGACTGCGCCCCCAGCACTATCACGGTGATGTGCGGGATGCCGACCTGCTGGATCGTGTGTTTGCAGACCAGCAGATAGATGCCGTGATCCATTTCGCAGGCCTCAAGGCCGTAGGGGAATCGGTACAAAAGCCTCTCGAGTACTATGACAACAATGTCAGCGGCACCCTGGTGTTGCTGCAGGCAATGCGACGCGCCGGGGTCAAGACCCTGCTGTTCAGCTCATCTGCCACCGTCTATGGCGAGCCGGAGATCATGCCCATCACCGAGGAGTCGCCCACCTTTCACGCCACCAATCCTTATGGTCAAAGCAAGCTGATGGTGGAGCGCCTCATCAAGGACTTTGCACACTCAGCCCCCGACTGGTCATTGACCCTGTTGCGCTATTTCAATCCGGTGGGCGCCCATCCCAGCGGCCTGATGGGCGAGGATCCCCAGGGCATTCCCAATAACCTGATGCCCTATATTGCCCAGGTGGCAGTGGGCCGCCGTGCCAAACTCGCCATCTTTGGTGATGACTACCCGACACCAGATGGTACCGGTGTGCGGGATTACATTCATGTCATGGATCTAGCCGATGGCCACGTCGCAGCCTTGAAACATGCGCTTGGGCAAGCTGGCGTCCATGTGTACAACCTGGGCACTGGGCATGGCTACAGTGTCCTGGACATTCATGCCGCCTTCTCCAAGGCCTGTGGCCGCGAACTGCCTTATGAGATCGTGCCGCGCCGCGCCGGGGACATAGCACAGTGTTGGGCAGATCCAACACAGGCCTATAACGAGCTGGGGTGGAAGGCTTATCGCACGCTTGATGAGATGGCGGCTGATACCTGGCGCTGGCAATCCCAAAATCCAAACGGTTACCCCCTTCCATGAATATACAGAACGAGACAGACCTTACTATGCAATTCGAACCGACCGACCACCCTCACCGTCGTTACAACCCATTGATCCAACAGTGGGTTCTCGTTTCTCCCCACAGGGCGAAACGCCCTTGGCAGGGCCAGCAGGATGAACCCGATCGTACCCAGCGCTCCCCTCACGATCCGGATTGTTTCCTCTGCGCCGGCAATACTCGCGTCACTGGTGACAAAAATCCGGATTATCCGTCGACCTTCGTTTTTACCAACGACTTTGCGGCACTGATGGTTGATACACCTATGGCCCCAACCAGCGAGGACCCCCTCTTCCAGCTAGAGAGTGCACGCGGCACCAGCAGGGTAATCTGCTTCTCACCGGATCACAGCAAGACCTTGCCCGAGTTGTCTATCCCCTCCCTCACTGCCGTGGTCAACACCTGGTGTGAACAAACTGCAGAGCTGGGGCGCGAATACCGCTGGATCCAAGTATTCGAAAACAAGGGCACCATGATGGGGTGCTCCAATCCCCATCCCCATGGGCAGATATGGGCCAACGACTTCTTGCCCAACGAAGCCGCGCGGGAAGATGTCGCCCAACGGGAGTATTTTGCCAAACATGGTCGAGCCATGTTGCTCGATTATGCGGAACGCGAGCAGGCTGACGGCAGCCGCACCGTAGTGGAAACGGAACACTGGCTGGCAGTAGTGCCTTATTGGGCTGCCTGGCCCTTCGAAACCCTGTTGCTTCCCAAGTTTGCGGTAACACGTCTACCGACACTGACACCGCAACAGCGTGCAGACCTCGCACTGGCGCTCAAAAAACTGACCAGCCGCTATGACAACCTGTTTCAGTGCTCCTTCCCCTATTCGATGGGATGGCATGGTGCGCCATTCAATGGCGAAGAGAATGATCACTGGCAGTTGCATGCCCACTTCTACCCGCCCCTGCTGCGCTCTGCGAGCGTACGCAAGTTTATGGTGGGCTATGAAATGCTGGCAGAAACACAACGTGACCTGACGGCAGAACAGGCGGCAGAACGCCTGCGTTCCGTCAGCGATATCCATTTTCGTGAACAGGTTTGAGGTTGAGACATGAGTATTGAATCGCCACACAGCGTGACTGAACATACCTTTTACACCCAGTATGGTTATCGCCCGACCCTCGCCATTCAGGCACCTGGGCGTGTTAACCTCATTGGGGAGCACACGGACTATAACGATGGTTTCGTGCTACCCTGCGCCATCGATTATCAGACCGTGATCAGTGCTGCCCCCCGCCAAGACAGTCTGATCAGGGTTATCGCTGCCGACTATCACAACCAACTGGATGAATTTGACTTACGCCACCCCATAGAGGCGCGCCCGGAATACCTGTGGGCCAACTATGTGCGAGGCGTCGTCAAATATTTGCTATTGCGAGGCTGTCAACTGACAGGGGCAGACCTGGTAATCAGTGGCAATGTACCTCAGGGAGCAGGCCTGAGCTCTTCCGCCTCTCTGGAAGTGGCAGTAGGACAGATCTTCAAAGAGATGAATCACCTCGACATCAGCCAAGCAGATATCGCCCTTAATGGACAACTGGCGGAAAACAGGTTCGTCGGTTGCAACTGCGGTATCATGGATCAGTTCATCTCGGCTCTGGGTCAGCAAGATCATGCTCTGCTGATCGATTGCCGCAGTCTGGATACCCGTCCTGTGAGCATTCCAGCCGACATTGATGTGGTCATCATCAACTCGAACGTACGCCGGGGCCTGGTGGATAGCGAATACAATACCCGCAGGGCACAGTGTGAAGAGGCCGCACGGCATTTTGGGGTCAAGGCACTGCGTGACCTGACGATGACCCAGTTCACCGAGCGAGCCAACGAACTGGATCCTGTCGTCGCGAGCCGTGCACGCCACGTCATCTCCGAGAATGAACGAACGCTGGCAGCGGCCGATGCGCTTGCCAATGAAGACATGGTCATGATGGCCGAATTAATGGCGCTGTCCCATGCCTCGATGCGTGATGATTTTGCCATCACAGTGCCTGCTATCGACGCCTTGGTCAACATGATCAAAGAGATCATCGGCAGTCGTGGTGGTGTGAGGATGACTGGTGGCGGGTTTGGTGGCTGTGTGGTTGCATTGGTTCCACAGTCACTGACAGCAGCAGTGTGCGAACAGGTTAATATTCGTTATCCCCAAGTGAGCGGTCTGGCCCCGAGTATCTATATCTGTAAGCCCTCCGCAGGAGCTGGCCCCCTCTGATTTTTCATTGCCACCTTAATGTCATGATCAGCGAAAACAACTCTACATATGTCCAAGCTGATCATGACACACATTGAATCGCCACTGGTTTTGTAAACACCTCGCAATCCAGACTCGCTTACGACATAGGTTAGAACATCTCAGGAGAACGAAAAAATAAAGCGCCACCGTTATGGAGGTGCATTACATCTCTACAGGCTAGTGTTTCAAAGCCGTGGTGAGTTCATTATTGAACAGCGACAGTGAGCTCAGGATGCCAAAATGCAACGAGCTGCCCGTTAGACCGGCTGAAATATTGGCTCCAGAAGGTTTCTAAATTCTGGATCATCTTGCCACTGCAGTAGCCGTTCTTTGCATCGGTTTGCACGAATGCCGCATCATGAACATAGATTCGCGCTCCTTTGAAATCAGCGAGAAGATTCTCCCTCTAGACATTGACCAGCTAAACGGATGGAGAGATGTAACGGATACCTTTGGACTAACTCCTTTTGAATTGCCGCACCAAGCCAAAAGAAACCAAAGTAAGCTGTGACAGAGGGCCGGTAGAACCACTACAGCCGTCATTGTCGCCACCATCATTACCACCGTTATCAATATTGACGCCTTGCACAGTGATAGCGATTGGCTTGGTGATCACGTTAGTGCCAGTACCGCTACGCAAACCGAGGGGGACGCTCTTGGCAACCACAAACTACCAGATCACGGGCTGTCATGCGCACTGTGTAGGTCGGATTGCCCGCCGCATCGAGTACCGCTTGGCAAGTGGTCGGGTCAAAGCGCACCAATTGCGAGATTCCATCGTTGTAGTGTTGGCCAACAACGGCGCTGCCAGATTGGTTATACAGCTCTACAGAAAGACGCTCGGTTGCTACATCAGTACCGGAGGCAGTGATGGTTACGTCGATGTACAGTTTGTCATTGGTCAGGGTTGTGCTGTCTATTGCCATGACGAAAGTGCGGTCAGCAACCTCCTCGGCATGAAGCCCGCACCAGACCCTTTTGCCCATACGTAGTAAGCACGGAGATTACCATCTGGCATTTTCATCGTGCTTGAGGCATAAGGGCTGTGTACAGCGCAGGTCAGGTCTTGAATGTCTTGTTAGTGCAAATACCATCCCAAAGACGGTGGCGCTTTGATACCAAAATCAGGGCCGTAAGAATCGCGTACTCCAACGACTTTCTCATTGATCAGCATAACAAGTCATGCGGTTGGCGTTCAGCACGGTATCGCTCATAACGAGGATCTGTTTTACCTCGAAGTGCAGATCTACATAAGCGCCATTGTTAACGATATCTGTACGTTGACTTGCGTAATAATCGCCCATAGCCGATACGCGCTGGTTAATGGTGTTAAACACCTTTTCCACACCATTCTTATCGACAATGAACAGGGCACTATGACGTTAACATCAATAGTAGCAGCGGCTGTTACCACATTACTTGCAACCAATACCACAGCCATCAGGAACCTCCTTGACATCATTAACCCCACCAGAACTGATGTTTTAATTTGAGTGCACGAAATAATATTAAGATACCCCTTCATACAAGGAGGAGTATATTTCCAGCAAGTTAACTTTCTAATTTGTGAAACTATGTACAGGACATTTTTACCACAAATCGCTGTGGCTTGAGTGGAACAAACTTAAGGGACGATGAGCCGATCATCACCATCAATTTCAAATCCTCATCATGAACAAGGCACTTCAGTCGCTCGCTGGTAGAAACAATGATGGCGCATTTCAAAAAGTTGATGGAGGGCACTGGATCAGGGATGATAAGTAAAACCTTATGTGAGCGCGATAAACAAACTGAACACCCTTGGTTAGCCAGTAAGAAAGCCCGCGTGTCACAGCCAACTGGATCTGGGAAATCAGGCTAATTTAGACAACAACGCCACATATCCGAACAAAGCTACGACCATTAAAATATCATCCTCAATACAGGTTAATGACAGGGTTAACTTGATGGCATATAAAGGGACTATTGCCATAATATGGCAATTTTTATCGAACATTTTTCCATTCTTACAGCTATGATTTCATCATGTACACAAACCCTACTCATTAAAAAATATAGTTTTAAAAAACAATCTGTTAGGTGAATTAAACTACTATCTAAATGTCAAAAACTTGTGCCACAATATGGCAATGAGCATTTGGCGCTGCCATATTTTGGCAGACACTCCCACATCTCCCCTTACTGAACCGGCTTATCACACAGATAACTCAGAAAATTCATTAAAATATGAACAAATAGTGACTAAACATGCAAATACAATCACTTAAACACTCATCTCATTGTCTTGTCCCACGATAATACAATGGGATACCATTAATTATAACCAGGCCCCCTTAACGAGCCTCAAACGCTCCCCTGCACTGAGGGGGCTTTATTATGTATATTGTGTAGCCTTCGGCGCTATATTATAGATGCTCAATAATTATACCTTTTCATTCTGGCTTTCATTGACATCTCACTCTAAATATGTATTTCAGGATGAAATGTTCTCTATATAGAGAACCTCTTAAATAATATTAATGCTGAGTGATAGCATTACGATTCCATTCACTGGCGGAGAAAAAATAAAGAAAACACCTCTCCCCCCAGAATAAAAATTGAAGAAACCTGATTCTGAAATTTAATAATATATGCAGCTCTCATCAATGTTGTATTCTGGTGATTCCATTATCCAGACTTGTTCAACTTGGCAGCTCTGGAGTAAAGCAACCGAAAGTTGGTAAACACAGACGGAAAACGGGGTCAGTTTTTTCGGACACTACATCTCGGCATTCCAACTCCCCTCTGCACCATACCTTACAGAATTTCCATTTTTTGCCCCCTGTTAGATGGCTTCATTTTTCATACATTGTCGCTATCCAGTACATCCACTGGAGATGACAAGGAGATCTATGATGAGCAACAGCAAAAAACCAATGTGAATCGCCCCTACTTTCCTAGACACCTCAAGAGCCTCAAACTGAGGTCAATCAGGAGGTGTTATGAGCAAGCAGCAACGTTACACGGAAGAATTCAAACTGGCCGCCGTCAAGCAGGTGACTGAGC
>Ga0209915_1000609_pt1 | contig 72512 bp, 68 predicted proteins | sample ThiBiot_750_plan_FD_183952 | JGI IMG/M metagenome (GOLD analysis project Ga0209915, IMG submission 183952) | Wastewater bioreactor microbial communities from Cape Town, South Africa - Thiocy_cont_750_plan (SPAdes) | ecosystem: Engineered > Bioreactor > Thiocyanate-remediating > Anaerobic-Aerobic... | reverse complement strand
GCTGAAAGCATCTAAGTGGGAAGCCCGCCCCAAGATAAGACTTCGATTGAGACCCCTATTAGACTAATAGGTAGATAGGCAGCAAGTGAAGGCTCCGTAAGGAGAAAGCTAAGCTGTACTAATGGTCAAGAGCTTCACGCACCCTCATTAAGTCTATCTGGCTTATTATTACTTAACTAACAAGAGTAAGCTGAAAAGACAGAAGAAGAGAGCGTTACGCCAAGAGAGAAATAAAGGGAAACGAGCTTACAAAGAGACACGTTTGAAGAAAACATTTCGGTATTCGTTTTTTGAGGTGCTTCGGTACTTCGAAACAGAGAAAAGAGTCGTGGCAAGAGCGTAGCGGACCCACCCAGAACCATCCCGAACCTGGCAGTGAAACGCTACAGCGCTGACAATAGTGAGCCCGCAGGGGCTTGTGAAGATAGGCCGCTGCGGCTTTTTTCTTTTTATAGTTTTTCTTTTTCCCTTTCACAAAAACCTCCCCCTTGCCCCCCTACCCTTCCCTAAAACTCCTTTCAATAAGCATTTTGGCGGTGATTTCCTCGACCCATCTCTGGTATGATAAACCAATATAAATGCTAGACTTTTATCTTTTACGAATTCAGAGCCTGGAAAAATTTTGAAATTCTTTATCGCTTCAGTGGGCTGGAAAAATCCCCGGGATTTCGTCCTTCGTTTTCTCATCCTTAATTGTGGCCTGTTCCTGTTTGCTTTCGGCTCAATATTGGTGGTCCGGGCTAACCTGGGCTTCGTCTCATGGGACGTATTTCACTGGGGCCTCAGCCTGCATACTCCCCTTACCTTCGGCCAGAGTAGCCAGCTAACCGGCCTGGTGATAATCCTCGTCAATTTGTTCCTCGGTACAAAACCGGGCCTTGGCACCATCATGAATATGCTGATGATTGGCTTCTGGGAAGACCAACTTTTGAAGTGGAATGTAATACCGCATGGTGACACCTTTGGCTTATGGGCCCAACTCCTGTTACTGGTAGTTGGCACCCTCGTTATCGGGATGGGGTCCGGTCTCTATATCAAAGCCGGGATGGGCTCCGGCCCCCGCGATGGCTTGATGTTGAGCATCAGTCGTAAGAGCGGGTGGCGAGTTGCGGTTTGCCGGACCATCATCGAGATAACGGTCTCTGTTATAGGCTGGCTCCTGGGCGGACCGCTTGGGGCCGGTACGCTTCTGGTGGCCTTTACCCTGGGACCATCCGTCGAACTGGGCTTCTGGATTTTCCGGGTGGAAGACCCCCGCAAACGCCCTTTACCCCAGCCTCAGGCTACCTGATCCATTAACTCCTATTAAACCCGGGCTTTATTCTTTAAGGGGCCGTAACTTGAGGCCCGGGTTTGTAAAACAATTAGGTGCCTGGCAATTGTAGGTGAAACCACTTTTGAGATCGCTGCCCCGTAAGCCAAGGCCCGCATTGAGATAAGGAGAACAGGGTAGGGGACTATCCCAGCATTGGTCGCCGGATACAGGCGAATAAATCGTAATACCCTGCACGCTATTCGTTTTGAGGGAAACTACAGGGACCGGATAAGGCAGTACAAGCACATCTTGAATCGGTTTGGAAACAAACACCTGACAAAGAACCAGGAATTGCCAGCAAATCCCGGCTACCAGAATACTCTTTTTGACCTTTATTTTGAAAAACTGCCCTGGAATACTTTTCAAAAAAGGAAGCAAGAGCAGCACCAGCAGGCTCAACAGAAACCCATACCCAAAACGAAAGTCCGGCGCGGATAAAAACCAGTATACCGAGGCTAAATAAAGTAGCGCATAGAAAAAACCAAATTTAAGGTATAAGTTTAAGATAGCGGTCTTCTTTCGCCAGGCGTAAATAAAATATCCCAGGTTAGCTACAGTCAGACCCAATAATCCAACCAATAAACTTACATTCAAAGATGATTGGTTAGCCCACCAGGTCGGAAACCAATTTGAAAAAGAAAGTTTTAATACCTCAGCCTGGTCCCGACCTGGAATTCTGGCCCAACTCTCTATCCAATTCTTTTCGTTCATCACCAAACTCTGGGGAATTTTCCAATCAAAATTGAATAAATCCAGACCCGGAATGGGATAAACCGGGTAACCTGAAATGATGATATTTCTCATTACAAATGGACCGAAGGCACAGACAAAAACCAACCCAGCCCCCAGGATTCGCCTGTAATCCCTGCGATAATACCTGACCAGTAAAAAGAGTGGCGCTAACAGAATTGGGGCGGTCGAAAGTTTTATCAGGACTGAAAAGACAGAGAAAATGAGAATCAACCAGAAATTAAGCCCAGGTTTTTGGCTGTCGACTTCATCCTGCTTCTCCTCACTTACAGGGAACAAAATCAAAATTATTGGGATAAGTAGCATTGGGGTTTGGTCCGTAGATGGTGACGATAACACCGGATAAAAGTTTCCGATAACATCCAACCCTAAAATAGAAAAGAAAAGGACTCTCGCTTTCCTGGTAAGGTTGGTGTGCGGACTGCCTCTGCCCTCAAAAGCCCCCAGAAACCACGTTACCACCAGTAAAAATACAAACCCGTTAAGCGTGTAAGAAGACGCCAGGCCAACCGAACTGGGTCCAAAAAAAGCTGTTACCACAAACCACAGCGAGTCAAAGCCAAACCGGCCATGCAAATTACCCAGGCCCGGTATGGCCGGATAATGTTCTATCCACTTTATAGCCTGGATATGATAAAGACCCGAATCATAACTTGCCGGGGGGTCGGTAGCCCTTATCAAGACAATGATGAAGGTGAGGAAAAGGAGTAAAAAAGTTAGGCGCGAAATTGCCAGGAGTTGCTGGACATAGTGGCGCCCGGCCTGCCTGACAAATTCGAAGTTTGTAATGGCAAAAACCAGGCAGCCCACGACAACCAAAAGATGGACTACTATATCCAGGCTGATACAAATGGATAGGAATTGAAGCGCGAAGGAGAGGACAGCCAGACCTGCCAGGCCAACTAAAGGAAGCGAAGGTATAGCAAAATCAACCGGGTTTCTACGCCAGGTCAAAAGCCGGACACCACCCAACCCAACCAGGCTACATATAATACCAGAATAGAGCCATTGACCAATTACAAAAAGCATTTTTATAAATCATGAAGTATTAAAGATGAGCTCGCCCGCACACTATGCTAACACTCTATGTGTAAAAGGTTAATAAGACATTCAGGCTAAAAAGGTAGCAGAATTCTTTTAACTTGAATATTGAGCATTAGGACTTTCAATCAAATTTCCCTATTTTTCTATAGGAAATGCCTTGAAAAGGCTACCACTATTAGTTACCCCGTCCATTTGTAAAACAATATATAGAAATGAGCCGCCCCAGGCCGGGTAAAAATGGAAACCCTCTAACCTGGCTCAGGTAGGTTAAAACAGAAAGTGGGAAAGCTGAAAATTGCATTAAAAAAATCATGATATAATGAAACTATCTCAGAGGAGAGATAAAAGATAAGCTAAACCCTTTGTTCCATTGTTTAGTTTTGCTATAGGCATGAATTAATAAGCTGGCAAAGCCATTTTGTCAGAAAGAAGGAGAAGATATGCGAAATGCGAAACGGTTAGCAGTATTAACCGTACTGTCATTGATGTTGGCTCTGCTTGCCGCCTGCGGCGACAACACAGCTACCACGGCCCCCGCAGCCACGACAGCCGCCGCTACTACCGCCGCTTCCGCTACTACCGCTGCTGCGACCACCGCCGCTATGACGACTGCCGCCGCGACCACCGCTGCCGCGACCACCGCTGCCGCGACCACCGCTGCCGCTACTACCAGCGCAGCCACCACCGCCGCTGCGACTACCGCTGCGGGCACCACTGCCGCTGGCACTACCGCCGCTTCGACCGGTATCACCGGCACCGTCATTGGCGCTGCCCCCGGCCTGAGCATCCCGGATGGCGCTGGCACCGAACCTGTCAAACAGAACCTGGTTATGGCCCTGGTGCCTTCCCGCCAGAGTGATGTTATCCAGACCCAGGCCGACAATATCGCTAACTTCCTTAGCAAAGAAACCGGCTACACCATCAAGGCTTCCGTCGTAGCCAACTACGCGGCGGTCGGCGAAGGTATGGGCGCGAAAAACATTGACATTGGTTGGGTTGGTCCGTTGGACTATGTTATCTCGCACAAGAAGTTTGGGGTTTACCCGATTACCGGCTCGGTCCGCAAAAACACCCTGGGCTACAAAGCCTTTGTGGTTGCCCGCGCCGATAGCGGTATCAAATCCCTGACCGACCTCAAAGGCAAGACCGTCTGCCTCGGCGACCCGGTCTCCGCTTCCAGCAGCCTTTATCCTAGCGCCGCCCTGACTGCTGCCGGTCTCAAAGCCGGTACCGACTACACCGTCCGCAACATCAGCAACCAGTCCGCCATTGCTATCGCCGTGGAAGAAAAGGGCTGCGATGCCGGTGCTTTCTACGACGATGCCCGGACCAACAAGGAAGTAACTGACAAGTATCCGAACGTCTTGAAGGATACCCAGATCATTTACACCACCGAGTTGATTCCGGCTGACCCCCAGATCGTCCGCAAAGACCTCAACGCCGACCAGGTGAAAAAGATCTATGCCGCGATGTTGAAGCTTTCAGCGGACCCGAACGGCCAGAAATATTTGAACGACCTGTTCACTATTCAGGGCCTGGCCCCGGTTACAACGGCTAACTACGACAGCCTGCTCAAAATTGTGCAGACCGTAAAGCCTGACCTGCTCGGCAGCTAAAGTTTAAACCCGAAAGAGTGAAAGGCCCCCGTGGCTTTTCACTCTTTTCTTTTAGAGATAGGAAATTCATATATAATGAGTTCGCGTGCTTCGGACAAAGGCGCACCTCAGATTGAGGTCCGCAACCTCAGTAAAGTTTACCCCAACGGCCTGCGGGCCCTCGACAACATCAATGTATCCATCAAAAAAGGTGAGTTTGTAGCCATCATCGGCTCGTCCGGGGCCGGGAAATCCACCTTTATTCGCTCGATAAATCGCCTGGTCCAGCCTACCTCCGGCACCATAACCATTAACGGTAAAATCGCTACCGGTGGCGGTAATTTGAGGTATCTCCGCCGCGATGTTGCCATGATTTTCCAACAATTCAACCTGGTCAAACGGTTGACCGTGCTGCGGAATGTTTTGATGGGCCGGTTGGGCTACAAGGGTGGTCTCGGCCAGATTTATCCTGTGTTCAATAGCAAAGATATAGACCTGGCCCTGAACAGTCTGCAACGCCTTGGTATCGCCGAAAAAGCGTATATCCGGGCCGACCAACTATCCGGCGGGCAGCAGCAACGTGTCGCCATCGCCCGCGCCCTGACCCAGGTGCCGAGTATTATGCTGGCCGATGAACCGGTCGCCAGCCTCGACCCCGAAACCTCGATTGTAGTGCTCGACATTCTAAAACGTATTAACCACGAAGATGGAATTACCACGATTGTAAACCTGCACCAGTTGGACCTGGCGAAAGAGTATGCCGACCGGGTACTGGGTTTTAAAGGCGGCAAACTGGTCTTTGAAGGCGCTCCTGAAGATGTCACACGGGAGGTATATGAAAGAGTATACAGATAAAGACGAACCGGTGTCGCCGGATATGGCAAAACTGGAAAGCAGAAAACTCGAAACTCCCGAAGCGTTCGACCCTCCCATGCCGACCATCCCGGCCTACGACCCACCGGTCGGAACCTGGAGCGCCCTGCGCCACCGCCTCCGCGAAGCCGGGAAACCGCGCTATCATAACCCCATAACGGCGGCGTTTTTACAGATTATTCCGGGCCTGGGTTATGTCTACCTGTGGCGCTGGGCTAACGCCTTTTTGACCGCCTTCCTTTTCCTGTTGGCTTACCTGGTCCTGGGCCTGCGCATCTTGCAGTACAAGCCAGAAATCAAAGAACTAAAGGCGACCCCGGTCCAACCCAATCCCGAACCGGACCTGTGGAACTGGGGTTTATTGGAACCGGCCTCGCTGGTTATTTTGTGGGCTATCCTGGGTCTGCTGATTGTTAACCTGGGGATTCGGACCTACCAACGCGCCAAGCTCGATAACCTGAATTTGCAGGTAAAATCGCTCTCAGAGATTCGCAAGGCGCAGGGTACTTTCCTGCAAAGACTGCTTTCCTTCAATTACGTGGCCGTGGTAGTGATTATCTTAGGGATTTTACAGGTCGCCAAAGACAGCGAATTCGATCTGGGCCGTTTGCTCGACAAAATGGACAATATCCGAAAGTATGTCGGCGAACTGATTAAACCGAACTGGGACGCCCTCTTTACCGAAAAAGGCATCATGTTCCGGGCCCGTGAGACGGTCGAAATCTCGATTATCGGTACCCTGGCCGGGGCGGTGGTCGCCCTTTTGATTAGCTTCCTGGCCGCTCGTAACCTGATGGGCCGCAATCCTATTACCAATGTTGCCTACTACATCGTCCGCATCATTTTGAGTATCCAACGTTCGATTCCGACCCTGTTCCTGGCTATCGTCTTCGTGGTGAGCGTGGGCGTCGGGCCGTTCCCGGCGGTGCTGGCCCTGACGATTTTCTCGGCGGGCCTGATGACCAAGCTTTTCAGCGAGGCTATCGAGGCTATCGACTGGGGCCAGGTCGAAGCGATTACGGCGGCGGGCGGCGGGCCTATTCACGTGGTGCTGTTCGCGGTGGTGCCGCAGGTGTTGCCCTACTATATCTCGCACATGTTGTATAGCTGGGAAGTAAACATCCACAGCGCCTCCGTGTTGGGTCTTGTCGGGGCGGGTGGTATCGGCCAGTACGTCCAGGACGCCATCAATACCTACAAATATTCCGACATCGGTATGGCTCTTCTGGTGGTCATCATCATTACGATGGGGATTGACTTCACCAGCGCCTATATCCGGGCCAAGATTCTGTAGCTGCTAACCGCAAGGTAAAGTTATCTAAAAGTACGAACGGAGGTTGGTTTATAATTATGTAAACTAACCTCTTTGGTTTTATGGGCTAACAAAATGCAACTTCCAACATCCTTAAGACAAATATGCCTGCAAAGCCTGGAAGCGGTCAAAAATGACCCTAACCGTTATCTGGATAATTCCTGGCGGGGCAAAATTTACCAGGATATAAAGCTTTCGCCCCAGGCAAGCAAAATTGCGGGTTGGATAGATGTGCTTACCGCCCGGAAGGTCGTTCCAATCTGGGAAGAATTCGAGCGGACAGTTTTAAGCAAAAGTGAGGAGGAATGGCTTTCAAGCGGGGAAATAAATATCGAAGAAGAAATGGCTTACTACGAAAGTCTGGCCGAGGAAGATAGAGAAATTATGCAGGACGACCCCGCCACGATGCTCCAGGCCGCCGAAGATTTTTTGCACGACGAGATGACGGAAGATAAATTAAGCAGTTTGTTAAGCGGTAGTTTTTATGACGGCATGATGGGGCTATTTAATTACGCAACCTGGACCTCCTACAATGCAAAATATGCCGCTTACTGGACCGTAAACGGCCTGGTGGGTTCTAAACCTTTAGGTCCACATGGTCTTGAAGAAGCCCTGATAGCCTATGCCGGGATTGATAAAAATGCAGGTGGAGTATGGAATTGGTCAACCCCGATTTGGTCAGGTGGGTTCCTGGTATTCTTAAAAGACGAGGAAATACGAAAAGATTTATTGGAATCCGAAAAAGTAATAATGGGAAGCACCCCGGAACCGGTCTTCTGGTTGGAAAAGCCGGACCATAGGCAGGAATTAGTGAAACAAATCAGGAATTATATTCCGATTGGGGCGGATTTAGATAGGGCATTAGAATTCTGGGAATGGTGGTTAACCGAGGCGATTCCGCAAGCCTGGGAGTTGGCGCAGCAATAAATTAACTTTTCCAAAAGCAAAACCCCCGGTAAGTGGCAGATTTGCCAGGATTACCGGGGGTTCTTTTACTCTCAAACAATAAACTAGGCGACAGCCTCTACCTGGGCCGTGCAGAAGGGGCAGCGGGTGGCCGCCTTCGAAATTTTGCTGGTGCAATAGGGGCATTCGCGGGTGGTTTCGGGGGCCGGGGCTACTTCCGGTTTGAACCGGGCCATCAGCTTGTTGACCGGCAGCACCACCAGGAAGTAAATCACCGCCGCGATAATCAGGAAGCTGATCACCGAGTTGATGAAATCTCCTATCATGAACTTGGAGTTATTAATGGTGAAGTAAATCCCGCTAAAATCGGGCTGCCCGCCAATCGCCGCGATTAAGGGTGTAATCAGGTCTTTGACAAAAGCTGTCACAATCGCGCCAAAGGCCGCGCCAATTACCACCGCTATCGCCAGGTCTACCACGTTCCCGCGCAGGATAAAATCCCGAAAACCTTTCATCTGCATTTCTCCTTACTATAACCCCGGTCAGGACCGGAACAAGAAATAACTTGGATACTTCAACACATTGGGTCGGCTACAGACTGCAAATACGAACAACAAATTACAAACTGTATCCTGCGAATTGTAAGCTGCGAACTTCAACACTGAGCTAAAAGGGTAAATTATATTTAATTATACAAAAGTAAAGCAGGTCTTACAAGAATAAATATTTAGCCGCTATCATTTCTTTATTTTAAAAAATCCTATCAGCATAGGGGAAGCACCAGGTGGAATAAAAGAATGAGGAGGTGTGGGACTAATTTGTAGAAAATATCACATTCTAACCGCCATTATTATTGATAAATCCTTAACTAATGGTATAATGCACTAGAACACAACGAACCAGCTCAGGATTAGCCGGAGACAGCCTCCGGCTAGAGTTTTACAAAAATTTAGCAACATGGGTAACTATAGCGGGCCAGAAGGGCAAAAAGTCTTATCCACAGGACGGATAACTTTTTCACGTGAGCTTTAAAGGCTAGAGCAGGGAAAATTACGGATGGCAGACGTAGAGTACGTAAATTTATCCATTAACGGTCAGGCAGTCAAAGGCCGCAAAGGTCAAACTATCTGGCAGGCGGCTAAAGATGCGGGCATCTTTATCCCGATTTATTGCTACCACCCCAAGATGCCGCCTTTAGGGGCGTGCCGGATTTGCCTGGTGGAAGTCGAAAAGACCCCCAAACCCCAGGCCGCCTGCACCACCGCTATTGCCGAGGGTATGGTCGTGCGGACCGAAAGCACCTACGCCGAAAAGGCGCGCGGCGGCGTGATGGAATTTTTGCTGATTAACCACCCGCTCGATTGCCCGATTTGTGACAAAGGCGGCGAGTGCGATTTGCAGAACTACGCTGTGGAATACGGCCAGTCCACCGGGCGCTTCCAGGAAGAAAAACGCCATCTCGGTAAAGCCCTCGAACTCGGGCCGACCATCGCCCTCGACCGCGAACGCTGCATCATGTGCCAGCGCTGCGTCCGCTTCGGAAACGAAATCGTCCAGGACGAAGGGTTGATTATCATCGAGCGCGGGGCCGATTCCGAAATCGGTACCTTCCCCGGCAAACCCTACGTCTCCCAGTTCTCCGGCAACGTCACGGAAATCTGCCCGGTAGGGGCCCTGACCAGCCGGACCTATCGCTTCCGCGCCCGCCCCTGGGAACTCAAACATACCCCCAGCGTCTGCGCCCACTGCTCGGTCGGCTGTAACATCGAAATTGATACCCGCCTGGGCCGCGAAGTAGTCCGCTTTATGAGCCGCACCAACGACGCCATTGATGATGGCTGGCTGTGCGACCGGGGCCGCTACGGCTACGGCTTTATTCACAGCGAACAGCGTCTCCGCACCCCGCTTATTCGCAAGGGTGGCCGCCTCGAACCGGCTTCCTGGGCTGAAGCTTTCGACTTCGTGGCTTCCAAACTGAAAACTATCAAGCAGGAACACGGCGCCCAGGCTATCGGCGGTATCGCCGGGACGCACTCCACCAATGAAGAACTTTATATATTCCAGAAACTTTTGCGCGGCCTGATCGGTACCCCGAATATCGACCACAAACACGGCTCGTTCGGCTCGATACCCGCCGCCAGTATCCCGGCCATTCACACCGCCACGATTGAAGGGCTCTCCACCGCCAAATTGATTGTGCTGGTCGGGGCTGACCCCAGCGACCGCCAGCCGATTGTCGAACTGCGGATTAAGAAGGCTCTCAAAGCCGGGGCGAAACTGGCGATTATCGGCCCATCTCTCAAAGCCCTGGACCGCTTCGCGACGGTACGTATCCCGGTGGCCGAAGGCCAGGTAGAAGCCGCCCTCAATGCCCTGCTGGCTCAACTGACCAAAAGCGGCGCGGCCAAAGGCTTACAGACCGAAAGCATTAAAACCGCTCTTGACAGCCTGTACGAAGGGTACGACGCCGGGACCGAATTCGGCGCGGAAGTGCAGCAGTTGGCCGGTCTGCTCGAAGGAGCCGACCGCATCACTTATCTTTACGACGAACTGACCCCGGACGTAGCCGGTAACAAAGACCTGGTCGCGACCCTGGCCCGCCTGGCCGTAGTAACCGGGCAGCTTGGCGAAGCGGGTGTCGGTATCGGGCGATTGACCGAAGACAACAACTCCTGGGGCGCGCTCGACATGGGCATCACCCCTGGCTTTGGCCCCGGCTACACTTCGACCACCCAGGGCCTCGGCTACCAGGAAATGCTCGGCGCGCACGGCCAGACCCCGCTCAAAGCCTTGCTGGTGATGGGCGCGAACCCGGTCAAACACTTGCAGGAACTCGGCCTGGGCGGAGACGCGATTGCCAACCTGGAACTCCTGGTAGTCCAGGAACAATTCCTTAGCGAAACCGCCGAACGCGCCCACGTGGTGCTGCCGTCGTCCTCCTTCGCCGAAAAAGAAGGGACTTTCACCAACACCGAGGGCCGGGTGCAGCAAATCGCCGCCGCTATCCAGCCGCTCCAGGGCATCGCTCCTGATGCCGCCATCCTGCTGGAACTGGCAAGCCGGTTAGGTGCAGAGGTCAAGACCCGCAATTCGCAGGGCCTGTTCGACGAAATTACACGGGTAACGCCGCTCTACAACGGGTTGAGCTTTAACAACCTGGGCCAGGAAGGCACCCTGCGGCCAGTGGCGCGCGAAACCCGCTCGGAAACACTACCGGACTGGTTGCAGACCAGCATCCGGCCCACTTCGGAAGTTTTAATCGGAACCGCTAACGCCGAGCTGGAACAGGCGTTAGAAGCATCGGGCGAGACCCCGGAAAAGCGAGGATAAGGAAAACCACCCATGCAGTGGACTGACGTTCTTAGTTTCGTTATAAAAGCCCTGATTGTCGCCGGGGGGCTCGGTGGCCTCGGCCTCTATTCCAGTTTATTCGAGCGCAAGCTGGTGGGCCGCTTCCAAAACCGCTACGGCCCTAACCGGGTCGGCCCTTTCGGTTTATTACAGCCTATCGCTGACGCCGTAAAGCTGCTCTTTAAGGAGAGTCTCAAACCCAAAGAGGCCAAAAACCCGATTTATTCGTTCGCGCCTATCCTGGCCCTGACCATCGCCATGACCGCCTACGCGGTTATCCCGCTGGGCCCGGACGGTCTCAATATCTTTGGGGCTAAATTCTTTATCGCGGACGTTAACATCGGGGTGCTCTACATCCTGGCGATTTCCTCGATGGGCGTCTACGCGATTACCCTGGCCGGGTGGAGCAGCGGCAACAAATATTCGCTGCTGGGCGCTATCCGCGCTTCGGCCCAGATTATCTCGTACGAGTTGGCCCTGGGCCTGTCGCTCCTGAGTGTAATTGTCCTGACTCACTCGTTACGGATGCAGGATATTGTGGCGGCCCAGAGCGGCAACTTCTGGAACTGGTTCTTCCTACCGGCGATTATCGCGTTTATCGTCTATTGCACCGCCGCCGTCGCCGAAACCAACCGCGCCCCCTTCGACTTACCGGAAGCGGAGCAAGAGTTGGTCGCCGGGTACCTGACCGAGTATAGCGGGATGAGCTGGGCGCTTTTCTTCGCCGCCGAGTACATCAACATGATTACCGTTTCCAGCATCGCCACGACCATGTTCCTGGGTGGTTACCAGCCTCTTATTGACCTCGGTTGGGGCTGGGACTGGGCCGCGCCCTTGTGGTTTGTCGCTAAAGTCAGCCTGTTAATGTTCGGCTTTGTCTGGCTGCGGGCCACCCTGCCCCGCCTCAAATACAACCGGCTGATGCACCTTGGCTGGCAGGTCCTAATTCCCCTGGCGGCGCTCAACCTGATTATTGTCAGCGTCGTGGTGGCGATAGTTTCCTAGAGAACAGCCTGGTAAGTAAAAAGCGTCTCAGGCGTCTTGCTGGTTATGTAAAGCTCTCTTTCGAGAAAATTTCTGAAGTGAAGTAAGGATAGAAATGGCAAATCCATTCAAATCTACTGCCGAATCGCTCAAGGGTATGGGCATTACCCTCAAAAACTTTTTTTCGAAGCCCGTAACGGTCCAGTATCCCGAACAGGTACGCAACCTTCCGGCACGCGTCCGGGGTCGTCATGTCCTGCACCGCTACGATAACGGCCTCGAACGGTGTATCGCCTGTATGTTGTGCAGCGGCACCTGCCCGGCAGACGCAATCTATATCGAACCGGCTGAAAACGACCCCGGAAAACCAAATTCGCCGGGCGAACGTTTTGCCAAGGTCTTCCAGGTAGATATGCTGCGCTGCATTTTCTGCGGCTACTGCCAGGCGGCTTGCCCGACCGGGGCGATTACCCTCGAAAACAATACGGCCCTGGCGACTTACACCCGTACCAGCATGCTCTATAACAAGCAGGACTTGCTGGAACCGGTCGGCACCGCCACCCGTGGCGCAGCCCTGGCCTGGGAACCGACCCCGCCACCGGAAGCCAAACCGCTCATCCCTGACTTCAAAGGTGTGTTTGACGGCTGGGAAACCACCGCCGCCGCCGTGGGGCGCGGGAATTTACCCCTGGAAGTAAAAGAACCGGGTGCCCCGAAACCGCTCCGCAAAGCGGCTCCGGTAGTGCCGCCCGGCGATGCGACCCCGAAAGCTTTACCCGGAAGCACTATTCAACCGGCTGACGAGGAGGGACAGTCCTAATATGATTGTCGAGCAGGTTGTTCTGATTATTGCCGGGGCGTTGGCCCTGGTATCGGCCCTGGGTGTCGTCCTGATGCCGAACGCGGTCTATAGCGCCCTGATGTTGCTATTAAACCTGGTGAGCCTGGCGACGATTTTTCTCTTGCTGCACGCCCAGTTTATGTTTGCGGCCCAACTGATTGTCTACGCCGGGGCCATCCTGGTCCTTTTCCTGTTCGTGGTAACACTCCTTAACCCGCAAGGCGAGAATATTCTGCGGGACAAACATCGTCTGCAACAGGGTGGAGCGATAACGCTGGGCCTGGTCCTGGCCTGCGTGCTGGTCGGCGGCTTACTGTACGCCTTCACCAGCGGCACTCAGCCTGACCTGGCTACCAGCGTGACCCAGACCGGCAGCACCTACGGCTCGGTCGAGGCCTTCGGTCAGGCCCTGTTCACCCAGTTCCTGTTGCCTTTTGAACTGACCTCCCTGTTATTGCTGGTGGCCTTGATTGGCGCGGTTGTGCTAGGAAAGAGGAAATAATGAGCAGCATAACAGTAACAATGGTGGTGAGCGCCCTGGTCTTTACGATTGGGGCCTGTGGCGTACTTTTACGCCGCAACCCGTTAGTCCAATTCATGTCTATCGAATTGATGCTGAACGCGGTCAACCTGGCCTTTATCAGCTTTGGCGGGATGAACGGCAGCGCCGAGGGACAGGTCTTTGTGCTGATGGTCCTGACCGTCGCCGCCGCCGAAGCGGTAATCGGTCTTGGCATCATCGTGGCAATGTTCCGCCGCCGCCGCCGCATCGACGTTGACGATGTAAACACGATGGAAGGCTAACTGAGCCCAACCATCCCTTCTTTGTCATGTGAGGAACCGGACGATGACCTTGAGCGTAGAAGACCGCACCGCGAAAATCGAATCTTACGGGAAAGCCTACGACTTTTTGGTCGAAAGTCTGAAAAAATTCCCGGTGGAGATGTGGAACTTCAAGTCGGAGAAGAACCCCTGGAGTATTCACGAAATTATCGTCCACATCACCGATAGCGAGGCCAACAGTTATATCCGGTGCCGCCGTTTTATCGCGGAGCCGGGCAAAGAAGTGCTGGCCTACGACGAAAACCTCTGGGTCTCGGCCCTGGACTACGACTCGCAAAGCGCCGAAGAAGCCCTGGAACTTTTCAAGGTGTTGCGCCGCAACTCGTACAACCTGGTAAAGGGTTTACCGGCAGCGACCTGGGCCAACACGGTCCATCACCCGGAAAACGGTACCATGACTTTTGACGAATGGCTGGACACTTACGACCGGCACGTCCCCGACCATGTCGAGCAGATGCAGAAGACCTACGACGAGTGGGCCGGTAGCACCAACTAGAAACCGCCCTGGATTTTAGCTCGAAGTTACAGGACGGCCAAAGTAAAAGTAAGCAATCACGGTTCAAAATCGCTAGAAATTATTTTTTTAGGAGGAAGGCTGCGTGCCTGAAGCAATTGGTCTGGTAGTTCTTTTACCCCTGCTGGGGTTCCTTGGCATTGCGTTATTCGGACCGCGCATGAGCCAGCGGGGCGCGGCAATCTTTGCCTGCGTGATGGTCGGACTGGCCTTCCTGGCAGCGGTCCTGACCGCCCTTACACCCCTGATTTCGAGCAGCAACTGGGGTTCTTACGGTCTTTATAAATACGATTGGACCCTTTCGGGAAGCTGGAAAGTCACTTTTGGCCTGGCCGCCGACCCGCTATCGGCCATCATGGCCCTGGTCGTGACCGGCGTAGGCTTCCTGATTCACGTCTACTCGGTCGGCTATATGACCGAACTTGGCGAGGACGGCCACCTGCACCCTGAGCGGGACTATCGCCGCTTCTTCGCTTACCTGAACCTGTTCGTCTTCGCGATGCTGCTGCTGGTAACCGCCGATAACTTCGTCTGGCTGCTGGTCGGCTGGGGCAATGTCGGGCTTTCTTCGTTCCTCTTGATCGGGTTCTACAAAAACAAACCCAGCGCTGTTGCTGCCGCCCGCAAAGCCTTCGTGATGAACACCATCGGTGACGTGGGCCTGTTACTCGGCATCTTCGTAGTAATCGCCAATACCGGCTCGGCCAGCTTTAGCGCGGCCCTGACCAGCGCAAACCTTACCAGCGGTGACGGTAGCTGGCGCGAATGGGCGGCTATGCTGCTCCTGATCGCTGCTGTCGCCAAGTCGGCTCAATTCCCGCTCCAGACCTGGCTACCGGACGCGATGGAAGGTCCTACCCCGGTTTCAGCCCTCATCCACGCCGCCACGATGGTCACGGCGGGTGTCTACCTGATTGTCCGGGCTCACCCGATTTTCGGTAACTCGACGGTCGCCCTGATAGTGGTCCCGATTATCGGCTGCTTCACAGCCTTTTACGCCGCGACCTGCGCCCTGGTCCAGACCGACCTCAAAAGGGTGCTGGCCTACTCGACCATGAGCCAGTTAGGTTATATGTTTATGGCGGCGGGCGTGGGCGCTTACGAAGCGGCGATGTTCCACCTGGTTGCGCACGCTTTCTTCAAGGCCCTGCTCTTCTTGTCTGCCGGTTCGATTATTCACTCTCTCGGCGGCGAACAGGACATGCGCAACATGGGCGGTCTCCGCAAGAGCCCGGCTATGCGGACAGCCTGGCTCGGTTTCACCATCGGCGCGCTGGCCCTGAGCGGTATTCCGCCGTTCGCCGGGTTCTTCAGCAAAGAATCTATCCTGGGTACCTTCCCGCTGTTCGGTCAGGCTACCGAGAACTACAACCCGCAAGGCTTGGACCCGATTTTCCTCTCGATTTTCGGCTGGGTCGGCTTACTAACCGCCTTTATGACCGCCTTCTATATGTTCCGGGCCTACATGCTGGTCTTCGAAGGGCCGGAAAGCAAGCTCCACCCGCACCGCAACCCTTCCAATATGAACTTCGTGCTGGTGGTGCTGAGCGTGTTATCGGTAGTTGGCGGCTTCCTGGCGATGCCGGGTCTGTGGAACGTCCTGCACGACTGGTTCCAGCCGGTCCTGAAGACCTTTGACGCGGGCGGGAAGGATGTCTGGTTCCCGATTCAGGTCCACGGCCTCGAAATTGTCGAACTCATCCTGGGTGTCGGCGCGGGTGTAGCCGGTATCGTGGTGGCGGTCGGTCTTTACACCTTTACCCGCCAGCGCGCCGCCGATGCCTCGCAACCGACCCTGACCTCGACTACCGAGGCGCAGCAACGCGCTACCGAAGGCGCCGGGCCAACCCGCCGGACTACCGGTGCGCCCACCCTTACGCCGCGTGGGTTAGAGGAAGCCGAAATTCGCCGGGTTATCGCCGGAAAGAACCTATCACAACCCGAAGCGGCTTTGCCTTCAGGGATCATTCGTCCGGCCACCCGGCCCAAGTTCAACCCGGTCAAGCTCGGCCAACAAGCTATTACGGCCTTCCTGCTCTATGGCTGGGGTTTTGACCTCATTTACAAAGGATTGTTCTCTTTACCCGGCGAAATGACCGGGCGGTTGATAGCGCGCTTCGTGGACCAGGAGGCCGAAAAAGCGGTCGATTACGGTCTCGGTGGGGTAGCCTGGGAAGGTAGCAAAGCTACCCGCAAGACCGAAACCGGTCTGGTCCGTAACTATGCGCTTGGAATTTTTCTTGGTACGGTGGCCCTGTTAATTTATGTAGCCGTGCAAACGGTGCAGCGATAATTAAGACAAGTGATAAGCTAATAAAATGACATTTAGCGACTTTCCGTTAGTAAGCATAACCATATTTCTGCCCTTCGTGGCGGCTGCCCTGCTGCTGGTTGCCTCTAAAGTCAATGTCCGGGCGCTCTACTGGCTCTCGGTCGTGGTGGCGGTAGTCAACCTGGTGCTGGCCTTCGTACTGCTCAGCCCGTTCCTGGGCGGCAACAGCACCGGCTTCAAATGGGGCGAAGAATTTACCTGGGTTAAACAGGTCGGGCTGCGTTACCAGGTGAGCGTGGACGGCATCAGCGCCTGGTTGATTGTCCTGGCGGCCTTCCTGGGCCTGGTGGCGGTCTTTGCCGGGGGTGGCGTGGCCGAGCGGCCTCGTTATTTCTGGGCGGCCCTGTTCGGCCTGGAGGGTGGCATTATCGGTGTCTTTGCCTCGACCAACCTGCTGCTGTTCTATATCTTCTGGGAAGTGATGCTCATCCCGGCCTACTTCCTGATTAGCAGTTGGGGCGAAACCAACTTCCGGGTCCGGGCCGCGATTCGTTTCGTGCTCTTTACCCTGGCCGGTAGCCTCTTTATGCTGGTGGGCATCTTGTTCCTGGCCTTCGTAACCACCCCAGCCGGGGCCGAGTTCTCACTGGACTATTTACAGGTCCAGAAGAATATCGCGAACCTTTCGTCCGAAACCCAGAACTGGTTGTTCCTGGCCTTCGCCGCTGCTTTTATCGTAAAAGTGCCGCTGGTGCCGTTCCATAGCTGGCTGCCCGACGCTTACGCCGAAGCCCCTGCCCCGGCCCTGGCCCTTATAGCGGGAGCGATGTCCAAGACCGGCGCTTACGGTTTCCTCCGCTTCGGGGTCTTCCTGTTCCCGGCGGCGGCGGCGGAATTTGCGCCCTGGTTCGCGGCCCTGGCCCTGGTCGGTATCATCTACGGCGCTCTTGCGGCCCTGGGCGAACGCGATATCAAACGCATCCTGGCCTATAGCAGTCTTTCGCACATGGGCTTTATCGTCCTGGGCATCTTCGCTATCAACAACCAGGGTGTCAACGGCGCGGTCTTGCAGATGGTCAACCATGGCATCGTAACCCCGGCCCTGTTCCTGGCTGCTGCGGCTCTTTACACCCGCACCGGTACCAACCGGATTGACCTGCTGGGCGGCTTGCAGAACCGCTGGCCTCGGCTGGCGGCCCTTTTCCTGGTCCTGGGCCTGGCCTCGCTCGGTCTGCCCGGTCTGAACCAGTTCGCCGGGGAATTTCTCATCATCGGGGGAGCGTTCCTGTCCTCGCCGGTTTACGCGGCCTTTGCCGTCTTTGGGGTAGTCCTGGCCGCCTGGTACATCATGCGGTTCTTCCAGGGCGTCTGGCACGGCCCCGAACCCGATTTATCGCAGATTAACAGCAACGCAACCGATATGCGCCAGGCCGAATTCGTGCTGTTCGTGCCGCTCGTCCTCCTGATTGTGTTGCTGGGGGTTGCGCCTTCGCTGATTACCGGAGTCCTGGACCCGACCGTAAACGAATGGCTGCGCCTGACTACGCAGGTTGCTCTTGGCCGCTAACCGGAAATTTTAAGTGGAGAATCCATTGATTAGTTCAATTTTAGCCCAGGTTAAAATAACCCAGAGCGACCTGGATGCCCTGGGTAAAGTAGAATGGGGCGCACTCTGGCCCGCCTGGTTAGCCGGGGGCGGGGTTTTAATTGTCTTGCTGGCCGACCTGGTATTACCCAAGAGCCAGCGCTGGCTGATTTCCTGGGTCGCCTTCGTGGTCCTGGCCCTGGCGACCGCCAGCACCTTCTGGATGGATATGCCCAAGGGGACCGTCTTCCAGAATATGATTGCCGCCGACGAAATGAGCCGCTTCCTGGCGGTTATCGTCCTCGGAGTGGCCGCGCTGGTGGTCCTGGCCTCGCCGGACTACCTGTCGCGCATCGGTATTGAAGCGACCGGCGAGTATTACGCCCTGATATTAGCCGCCGCGACCGGGATGTGGCTGATAACGGTCGCCGCGCACTTCATGGTCTTCTTTGTGGCCCTGGAACTCTTTTCGCTGGCCCTCTACATCCTGTGCGGTTTCCTGCCGCGCAGCGTCCGCAGCCACGAGTCGGGCTTCAAATATTTTCTACTGAGCAGTTTCGCCTCGGCCTTCCTGCTCTACGGTATCGCCCTGATTTTTGGGGCGACCGGCTCGACCGGTTACAGCCAGGTCCAGCAATACCTGACAACCAATCACGTCACCGGCAACAACGGCATCCTGGTGCTGCTCGGTCTAGCAATGGTTACGGTCGGGTTTGCCTTCAAGATTTCGGCGATACCCTTCCATATGTGGACGCCGGACGTTTACGAAGGCGCGCCGACCCCGGTAACGGCCCTGATGGCGGTGGGGACCAAGACCGCGATTGTAGCGGCCTTCCTGCGGGTCTATACGGGCGTATTCGGGCCGATTGGCGACCAGTGGAAACCGATTATTTTCACGCTGGCGATTCTTACAATGATTGGCGGCAACTTGCTGGCCGTATCGCAGCAAAACATCAAACGGCTCCTGGCCTATTCAGCCGTTGCCCACGCTGGCTACCTGATGATTGGCCTGGTGGCTGACAACTCGCTCAGCCGGAGCGGTCTGCTGTTCTATCTCCTTGGCTACACCGTTATGACGCTCGGCGCGTTCGCGGTAGTGATGGCTGTTGAGGGGCCGCAGGGCGAAAACCTTCAAATCTCGGATTTCGCGGGATTGAACAAACGGCACCCCTGGCTGGCCGCGATTATGACGATATGCCTCCTGTCGTTGGCCGGTATCCCGCCGACGGTCGGCTTTTTCGGTAAAGCTTTCATCTTCGGGGCGGCTATCCAGAGTGGCGGTTGGAACATCGCCCTGGCAATTGTCGGTATCGTGACGAGCGTTATCGCGGCGTTCTATTACTTCCGCATCATCGTCCAGATGTACGCGGCCCAACCTGCCGGGGAGCCGGAAGCCGAGCCCGCAAGTGCCCGTGCTGCCGCCGGAAAACCCGCGCCTTCGCTGGCTTTCGTCCTGTTCGTGGCGGTAGTCGCGACAATCGGCCTGGGTATCCTGGCGAACTTCGCCCTCGATTGGGCTAACACCGCCGCTTCCGTCATCGGCGCGATTTCCACCACCCGTGGTTCGTAACCACAGTTAGAAATAAAAAAGCCCTGGTTTTAAACCGGGGCCTTTTTATTTTCTAAAGGACTGAGGTTTTACTTATTACTGGTGGCTAACTCCCACGCCTGCGGAACAGCTTCGGTTAGCCACCATTCCCAGAATTCCAATTCCTTCTGCGGGTCGTTTTTGACAGGTTGATATTGCCTGGCTCGTTCTTTTTGTTCTTCGGTCCACTTTTCGTCCTCAGCAAAATCCCAACCCGCCAGGTTTATATAAAAATCATCTATCCAAACCCCAGGCTCGTTATTGTCTATTCCAGCAAAGGCGACTAAAGAATAATCAGCAAAGTCCTCCAAATTCGCGAAAGACTCCGCGCTGCCCAACAGGGTAGTTTCCAGGGCCGCCAGAGAAGCCTTAGAAGCGCAATAGACCTTCAAAGTGATAAGGTCGTAACGAAAGAAATCTACCCGGCAGGCGCTTCGAGCTTCGTTTTCGGAAATTTTTCCAGTTAAAAACTTTTCGGCTGCTTCCAACGCCTCATGAGGTGTGCGCATAAATTCATTAAGGGGTTCTACTGAGGTATTATTGGCTGTTTCCCACACAAAAATAACCTTGCGGGCAGTTATGATGGATAACCAACTTACGGCACGGCTGGCTTCACTCAACCACAGAGGCTCATCATTAGTCCGGCTCCCGCGCCACCACTGCAAAAGGCCAAAAGCCTGGTACAGAGCTTCTCTTTGGTCTAGACCTAAGGAAGTCTGGTGACCCTGGCGCAAAAGGTCCAGGTACTTGTTACAAAGCTGCTGCACTTCCAAAGGTAAAGTCATTTTGAATTGAAATATAAAATGGAAAAACTTTCCCACCTTTCAAAGGTGAAAAAGCTTCCATTCACTAAAGATTCCGGTTTTTAGTTTCGCACCCGGTTAGCAGATCAGGTACGAATATAACGCTGCCAGGTTTCGTTGCCTTTAGCCTGTCCGAGCAGAACTACCGCGATGTAGCCCGGCTTGGCCGGTTTGGTGTGGGGAATCATGTGGGCGTCGGCGGGCATTTTGTTACCCTTCTTCCGATTGCAGGATACGCATGCCGCGACCACATTGGTCCATTCAGTTTTCCCACCCCGCGAACGCGGAATAACGTGGTCTATCGTCAGAGGATGCTCGGTAGTGCCACAGTATTGACAGGTATAATTATCACGGGATAATAGACTTCGGCGGGAGAGGGGGAGATTGAAAAAGCGCGGGACCGGGACATAACTGACGAGGCGGATAACCAGTGGATAAGGGAAGGAACTCCGCTCGGCCCGTAACTTTCTTTCCACCATCTCTTCGATCACCTCCGCCTTTTCTTTTAGCAGGAGAATGACCGCACGCTTGAGAGTTACAAAACTTATCGGCTCGTAGGTGGCATTTAATACAAGAACCTTACTCATAACTATCCTTTTGACCCGGCATGCCTGCAATTGGCTGTTGCATCATGTCGTGGCCGCTTAATCCGCGCCCAAAACCGGTATCTACCGGGCCGCCTTGACCTGGATACTAAGCAGGAAGCGGTGACGCTGGAAGGGTAGCAGTACAATGTTGGCTCGGCCTGGGAAGACCGGGCAGAATTGTCTACAGTAACCGGCTGTTACCGCAGGGCAGGCCCGCAACTCATCAATATATGGGGTGATGAATTGCTCCTACCGCTATATATTTTAATAGGCAGTTTTCCACATGTCAATAATCAATTCGGCGTGTGATAAAAGTAGTCAGCAGTCGGTAGTCAATGGTCAGCAATTTTATCCCAGGACCGGGAATAGAATAGAAGAGATTTTAAGTTAACCAGGTAAAGGAAAACCTTTGCTAAAGCCGATGGTGTGTTCGAAACCGTCTTTTTCGTAGAATTTTACCGCTTCCTTGACCGACATCAGGACAAAATGGGTCAAGGGGGTTAGCTGGTGACAGACTTCCAGTAAGGCCCGGCCCAATCCCTGGCGCTGCCAACCGGGCGCGACCAGAATATCCGCGATATAGGTCGCAATGGCGTAGTCGGTCATGGCCCGCAGAAACCCGATGACGGTTTCTTCGTGGACGATTACCAGCACCGGCCAGGAATTACGCCACGATTCCAGGGTTTGCGACTGCGGAATGCGCGGGGAGTTCCAACCCTCCGCCTCCGAAAGGGCGTAAATGGCCGGAAAATCGGCCTCGGTCCAGCCGCGAATTGTTACACCCTCCGGCAGCGGTAGATTAGTTACAATAGAAGCGAGTTGTATTTCTCTTTGACTATTTGTCTGGTTTGATTGATTATGCAGGCTCATTTCAAATGCTATCCAGTGAAGTCGCTTTTACGAAAACCCCAAAACTCTCTAAACCCATGCGTCATATAAAAACTGACCGACTTTTCAACCGAAAGTAAATCAAAGCGGGTATCGGGCACAAGCCGGTGGCACGTTTCCAATAACAGTGTGCCTAGACCCTGCCCGCGCCATTCGGGTGCAATTAACACCTCGGCAATATAAGTGGTAATTTCACCATCACTCAGCGCCCGCAAAAACCCAATAATCTTTTCGTCTGCCGTCAAGACCAGGACCGGCCACGAATTTTGCCAGGCCCTCAAAGCCTCCACCGGACGACTTTGAGGGGTCGTCCAGCCTTCAGCAGAGGATAGAGCCTGTATCACCGGAAAATCGGCGGGAGCCCACTCGCGCAAATTTATCCCGTCTGGCAGGTTCAAATCCTTTAAAAGGAACGCGATTTGGGCGGCTTTATCCGAGTCCCCGGCCATCACTTTTAAGCCTAAACCTTTTGAGGTAAATAGGTGCGAAACCATTCAAGGGTGCGCTTCCAGGCATCGGCAGAAGCTTCCGGGTTATAGGATGACCGGGTATCGTTAAAGAAAGAGTGGCCCGCGTTGGGGTAAATCTTCACATCCACCGGGCGACCGGCTTTTTCCATCGTTTCCTGCAAAGCCCGGCCCTGCTTGGAAAAATAGCGGTCTTTTTCGCCGTAACTTCCCAAAACCGGGCAAGCCTGTTTGACGCTATCAAGCGGACCGGGCGTGCGTCCGTAGAAAATTGAGGCCGCCCGCAACTCCTGGTTATGGACCGCGAAAGCCAGGGCATAACCCCCACCCATGCAAAAGCCGATTACGCCGATTTGCTCTGGAGCTACGCCGGGCTGTTCTTTTAGAAGCTTGACGCTACTATCAAGGTCGGACATACTTATACTCTTGAGCGGGTTGCGAATCATATCGAAGGTCACCCGCAACATGCATAATGTCTTATTGCCGTGTGAGAACAGGTCTACCGCCAGGGCGATATAACCTTCACGGGCGAAACGCCGGGCAATATCGCGAATATTGTCGTTAAGGCCAAAGATTTCGTGGATAATAATGACGGCAGGCAGATTCTCGCCCCCAACCGGACGGGCTAAATAGGCGTTCAGGGGTCCGGCCTGGACGTGAGAGGCTTCGATTTTAACAGGTTCCTGGGTATCGGTATCCGGCATGCTGCCCACACTTTCTAAATTCAGCCAAAATTTGGTTCAATGGGCGCAGTATAAGCATTTATTCCAATTTTGGAAAGTGTAAACCGGAAAAGGTTATTTTCCCTCTACCGAAATACTCCCGTTCGGGTCGGTAGTTGCTTCGGAAAATACCAGGGCTCCTTCCCGGTACATAGTAACTCTAAGAGTGCCCGCACCCCCGTTTTTCTGAAAGGTGCATTTTACAATATGGTCATAGTAATCGTAAGTATGGGGAACTTTAACTTTTGCCGTATAATCGTTTGAAGACGAAAATTTAGACTCACTGGAACAGGTTTCGGAATAAGTTATTCCGGCGTTCCCGGTAACTTCTATAACAAAATTCTTTCTGTCAGGGTCGGCTAACCAATCCACCAGAGCGGGATTAGTCGAAAGAGCATAAATGCCAATTCCTATAAACGCGATAATTACAAATACACCAACATACCAGTATTTAAAGATTTTGTTCACGTTACTTATTCCTGCTGATTTTTGGTTTTGAAAAACCAAAATTATTGTTTGGTTTATTATAAACCATCCTGTTCTTTACTTATATGAAGTTATAGAACCCTAATGAGTAACCAGAAACACTTTTGTAACACCCATCCAAACTCTTTTTGTAGTAATATCCTCGCATAGAGCCTTTAATAAGAGATAATATTATTCAGAGATTTATGTCAACTAAATAAAGGCATTTTTTATTCAGGAGAAAGCATATGATAAGTTATAATTTCGAGGGTAAAGTTTTTGTTGTGACTGGCGGCAGCGGAGACCTGGGAAAAGCGGTGGTCGAGAAGTTGCGCGAGGCCGGGGCGAAAGTGATTGCGCCAGGCCGACCCGCTTCGAAGGAAACATTTACTTTGGACGCCACGGACGAGGCCAGCGTCAAAAACCTCTTTGAAACAGTGCTGGCGGCGGAAGGCCGCCTTGACGGCCTGGTCAACCTGGTCGGCGGCTACCGGGCCGGCGACCCCGTGGCAAACCTGGCGTTAGAGGTCTTTGAACAACAGCTCGACCTGAATTTAAAATCGGCATTTCTCCTGACCAAGTACGCCGTCCAGGCTATGAGTGAAAGCGGCGGGAAAATCGTGCACGTTGCCAGCCGGGCCGCCGTGGACAAAGGCGTCAACAGTTTCCCCTACAGCGTTTCGAAACTGGGCGTGTTACGGCTGGTCGAAGCGGTTGCCGCCGAAACGCGCGACCAGGATATAACCATCAATGCCGTCCTACCCAGCATCATTGATACAGCCGTCAACCGGGAGGCCATGCCCAAAGCCAAATTTGAAAAGTGGCCCAAACCCGCCCAGATTGCCAGCGTCATCGCGTTTCTGGTGTCGGAAGAAGCCGAACTGATTAGCGGCGCGGCCATCCCGGTCTACGGCAAAGCCTGATTTTATAAGCCAGCCTAATTTGTTAAATGCCAGCTTAAAAGAACCCAATAAAAAGGAAACCAAAATTGAGCGAGAAACTGAATATCGCCCTGGTCGCCCCCCTGGTGACGCCAATTGGACCGCCTTTCCTGGGCGGAGCGCAGGTCTTGTTGCACGATTTAGCGTTGGGATTGGCCGGGCGCAGCCATAATGTAACCCTGTTCGCCGCCAACGGGTCGCGCCTGGCAGACAAAAACGGCCAGACCCCGCCTAATCTGCGTATCGAGGAAGTCACCGTAAAATCAGGAGAACTGGCCCCCGCAGACTTCCAGAGCATGGGCGAAAACTTTGACGCCGGGGCTTTCTTCCGGCAGGGCGAACTTTTCTTGCAGAGTTTTCTCAAAATAAACGCTGCCGGGTCGTTCGATATTGCCCACGCCCACGCCTTCGACTGGCCCGCCTACGCCCTGGGGCCGCTCTCGCAAACTCCCGTCGTGCATACGATCCACCTTCCCTCGGTTGACCCTCATATCAACGCGATACTGGCAACCACCTACCGCGAAACCGGGCGCAGCCGGGCCGTAACCGTCTCCGAAGCGTGCGCCCGGACCTACGCCGAAGATTTTCCTTTTGACCGGGTTATCTATAACGGCATTGATACTGCTGAAATACCCTTTGGGCCGGGCGGCGAGGGTTTCCTGCTGTTCGCCGGGCGCATGGCTCCCGAAAAAGGGCCGGACCTGGCAATTGAAATCGCCCGGCAATCAGGCCGGAAACTCTTGCTGGCGGGCGGAATCTACGACCAGCGTTTCTTTGACGAGAAAATCAAGCCGGTAGTGAACGCCGACCCCAACCTCGACTATCTTGGCCCGCTCGACCGCAAAGCTTTGCACGAGTTGATGGGACGCGCCGAGGGAGTGCTGTTTCCGAGCCGCTGGGAGGAACCGTTCGGTCTGGTGCTGGCCGAAAGCCTCGCCGCCGGGACCCCGGTAGTTAGCTGGCAGCGCGGGGCCGCCCCTGAAATCGTGACAGACGGCCAGACCGGCTTTCTGGTGCCGTTTATGGATATTGCCGCCGCCGCCGAAGCCGCCGGGAAATTGGGACAACTCGACCGCCAGGAATGCCGCCGCCAGGTTGAGACCCGCTTCGGCCTCGAAAAGATGCTGGACGACTATATTGATTACTATAGAGAGGTTATCGCTTAATGGGAGCGTTAGAGAATCAAGTCGCGATTGTCACCGGGGCCGGGCGCGGGATTGGAGCGGCGACGGCCCGCCTTTTTGCCAGGGAAGGCGCGAAGGTGGTCCTGGCAAGCCGCAGCGGAACCGAGTTAGCCGAGATAGCGGCGGAAATCGAGCAGGCGGGCGGCACCTGCCTGGCCGTACCGACCGACATCAGCGAGGAAAATCAGGTCCAGGCCCTTTTTACAAAAACCCGCGAAACCTTTGGCCCGGTGGACATCCTGGTAAACAACGCGGCGGCTTACGAGAAAAAAGCTTTTGCCGATATGGACCTGGCGACCTGGGAAAGTGTCATGAACGTGAATATCCGGGGAACCTTTCTGTGCAGCCGGGAGGCTTTCCGGCAGATGATTGCGGCGGGGAAAAAAGGAGCCCTGGTCAACCTGACCTCACTTTCGGGAGTGCGCGGCCCTGAAAAATTCCCCGGTTCCAGCGCCTATGTGGTTTCAAAATATGGCGTCCTGGGTCTGAGCGAAATCCTGGCCGTCGAAGGCCGTCCGCATGGCATCCGGGTCAACAGTATCGCGCCGGGAGCGGTCGATACGGTCATGCTGCAAAAGGCCGCGCCTTTCCTGAAAACTTCGACCACGCCCGACGACATCGCCCGCTCTATCCTGTTCCTGGCCGATAACACCCAATCCGGTCACATCACCGGGGCGAACCTGGAAATCTTTAGCAACGAGTAAAACCGGGTTGAAAATAAGCCCGGTTCGCTTAATTCGGGCTTGCATTATCTGGATTATATGCCAAAATAAAAACGTTATGCCGTGTGAACGTACAGTAAGACTCAAACCCAAATTACATCACTGCCAAAAGATAAGAGGAAACCATTGCAAGTTAAAAATACCAACGACGGGACAAACAACGAACCTTACCTGCGCTGTGATATTTGCGCCAGCAACGTATTTGACTTACCGGCCTTTTCGACCGGGCCAAAAGGGACCGAACGCGAAATCCTGGAAGGCGTCAAAGCCGCCGGTATCCAGGGGGTCCAGGACGCCAACGCCGACCTTTGCCGGGAACTGGGCCTGGGTGTTACCGGGTCGCACCGGGTAAACCTGGTCGGCGAAATCGGACCGGTCGCGGCCAAAGCTAAAGCCGAAGGGCGCGAGTGCCTGACCTTGCATGTCGGCTGGGGGATGGAATCCGAGGCGGAAACCTTCCGGCTGGTCGAGGATGTGCTGACGACTTCCGAAAAGTACGACCTGCCGCTCTACATCGAATCGCACCGCTCTACCATCACCCAGGACATCTGGCGGACGGTCGAAATTGTCAAGAAATTCCCGGAAATCCGCTTTAACGGGGACTTCTCCCACTGGTACACCGGGCTGGAAATGGTCTATGGCGGCTACGAGAACAAAGCGGCCTTCCTGGCCCCGGTCTTCGAGCGGACCCGCTTTATCCAGGCCCGTATCGGTAATTCCGGGAATATCCAGGTAGACATCGGCGACGGCAAAGACCGGGTTTATGTAGACCATTTCAAAGATATGTGGACCCGCAGTTTTGCCGGGTTCCTGGCAAGCGCCCAACCAGGCGACTATTTTTGCTTCGCGCCCGAATTGCTCTCCCCGACCCATAATTACGCCCGGCTTATCAAAAATGCCGAGGGTGAGTGGGTCGAAGAAGGTGACCGCTGGCAACAAGCTTTGTTGTACCTGGACCTCGCCCGCGAATGTTTCGCCCAGGCCAAAGCCAATGTGGTTCACCAGGGATAACGACCGGAGGGGGCACTATTAACTGTCGGATCAGGTCGTAAGTAAAAGCAGGTATTTTATGACGCACGGTGATATTAACGCCAGTGAGATCTACCAGGACCGGGAAATGCTAAACCGCCTGGGTTATGGCATCTTTGATGTGAACTGGGGCCAGAACGGCGTCGGGTTCGAAAACGTCAGAGATTTTTCCTACGTGGTAGCCCAGGACGAAGACCCCAAACTATACCGCCGCAAAGTCTTTACCCTGACCGGGCATTATTTCCCGAACAATCTTGCCAAGGTATTGTGGGATAAATTTATTGACCACAAATGGGTGCTTTCCGAACGGGCCGGTCACGAAATTGACCTCAAAACGGCTGCCGAAGACTGGTTAAAGAATTACAGCCACGCTTTCCTCAAAGATTGGACCTTTAACCAGCAGGAAATACCGGAACGAATCCGCAGTTCAGCCGAAGGGCAGGGTATGCTGGATGTCGTAACCGGTCTGCTTTTACCGAACCTGCGCGAGCTTTTGAATTCCGGGTTTAGCGTGACCGACGTGGCACGGGCCGCTATCGCAGAGGCCATCAAGCCAGGCTTCTGGGCCAGGGCCGCCAGGAGAAAAACCCGGCGTCACCTGAGCTTGCGGCCAAAACTGCGTATCCATTTCCGGCCCAAACAGGCCGAAAAAGGGGACGTAACCGATGCTAACTGGCAGGACGACCTGAAATACTTCCGCGTCAAAAAGCTGCTGCCGGAGGAAATCCGGGAAGGCCGCTTTTACGTGCGGTTGCTTGCGAACCTGACCGGGCACGAACCCAAAAGCGCCGAGGAAGCCGAGCGGCGCTGGCGGGAAATCCTCGAACACAAATGGTATTTGAGCGAACGGGCCGGGCACGACACCGGTATCCGGTCTGCCGCGCTCGACTACTTCCGGCGGCTCGACCTGTTGCGCGAGACCGAGTCCGGCGGCCAGGCACCCAACACCGCTAAATAACTCAGGCCGGGGCTACCTGCCGCGAACCTATACCAAAACTAAGAGCGCCCTGTCAAAATAACAGGGCGCTTTTTTGACACTAAAAATCCAAACCCTGAAAAGTGGTTTGGATGTAATTTTGAAAAATAACTCTTTGGCGAGAACCCCTTCGGACCCTCCTCCGCCCCGCATGCGGAGGAGGGGTTAAAGGGGTAGGAGGAGAGATTGTTGTAGTCCACAGGCTGCTAAAAAGAGCAAGCCAGAAAAGAAAAACGGCTAACTACCCGTCTGAATTATATTGAAAAGTTCTTGTTAAGTCGCCAGCACTTCTTGATAGAAGTATTATAACAGCCAAATGTTAAGTAAGTATTAAATACTTGTATAAATTCTATGCGCAAACAATTTTTTTGTCAATCCCCTGGACCCACCAAAAGTACTGTTATTTCGAAACAGGTTCCGGCCCGGCTGGATTGTGCTTTGGCCGGTTTTGGGGTACAATTCAGGGGAATATCCGTACAATTGTGCGTTTATTTTGAAACCTTTAAGCAGAGCAAACTAGATAGATTATGAGCGAACGAACCATTTCGGGGCGGGGCCGCGACGAAGAACGGGCCTTTGAAGCTACCTTGCGCCCGCGCAAGCTCACCGAATATATCGGGCAGGAAAAAGTTAAAGAAAATCTCCAGATCCTGATTGATGCCGCCAGGGCCCGCAAGGAACCGTTGGAACATCTTCTTTTTTATGGTCCGCCCGGCCTGGGCAAGACCACTATTTCCGGCATTGTTGCGTCCGAAATGAACGTGAATTTGCGTATCACCAGCGGTCCGGCTATTGAGCGGGCGGGCGACCTGGTCGCAATCCTGACCAACCTCAAGCGCGAGGACATCTTATTTATAGACGAAATTCACCGGCTCAACCGCACCATTGAAGAAGTCCTTTACCCGGCCATGGAAGATTTCGCGGTTGACCTCGTGACCGGTAAGGGTCCGACCGCCCAGAGCATCCACCTCAAACTGCCCCGTTTTACAATTATCGGGGCGACGACGCGGCTGGCCCTGCTAAGCTCACCCTTGCGGGACCGCTTTGGGGCGGTCTACCGGCTCGACTTCTACAGCCAGGATGCCATGGAGCAAATTGTAAAACGGAGCGCCCTCATCCTGAAAGTCGATATTGACGAGGAAGGAGCCTCGGAGGTCGCCCGGCGGTCGCGGGGCACACCCCGTATCGCCAACCGCCTGCTCAAACGGGTCCGCGACTTCGCCCAGGTCCGCGCCGGGGGCAAAATCACCCGCACTGTCGCCAGCGAAGCCCTGCTCCGGCTCGATATTGACGAGTTAGGACTGGATGACGGTGACCGCCGGGTGCTGGCCGCTATCATTGATAAATTCGACGGCGGCCCGGTCGGTATCGAAACAATAGCCGCCGCCACCAGCGAAGAAACCGACGCGATTATGGATGTGTACGAACCGTACCTGTTACAGCTTGGCTTTATCGCCCGCACCCCGCGAGGGCGGGTCGTGACCCAACGGGGTTACGAACATCTCTCGCGCAAACCGTCGGCCAGGGCTAAAGAGCGCCTGGGACTGCTTTTACAGGAAGAAACTGCCACCGCAACCGGGCCGGTCCAGAGCCGCCTGTGGGATGAAACGACTTAACTTAATGACTGAACCGACTGCGCCCATTTTGATGGGTGATTATGACTATGATTTACCGCCGGAACTTATCGCCCAGCAAGCTGCCGAACCCCGCGACGCTTCCCGCCTGCTGGTCCTCGACCGGGCCAACCGCCGGATTATCCACCGCCAGAGTTTCCGCGATATTGCCGATTACCTGAAACCGGGCGACGTGCTGGTTGTAAACGAAAGTAAAGTTATTCCGGCGCGCCTGTTCGGCCACAAAGCCGCGTCGGGCGGTCGGGTCGAGCTATTGCTGCTGCGCCCGGCCCCCCAACTCGAAACCACCGCTACCACCGAAACGGTCTGGGAAGCCCTAGTCAAACCGGGCCGGGGAATGCGACCGGGGGCGGAACTGGTCTTCGGGACACCGGGTGAAGAAATGCGAGCGGAAGTGCTGGGACCTTCTCCCAGCGATGGCCGCTATATCGCCTTTAAAGGCGACCTCTTACCCTTCCTGGATAAGTACGGCCAGATGCCCCTGCCGCCCTATATCCGCCAGAAACCCCATGACCCCAACCGCTACCAGACCGTCTACGCCAATCCGGGGGCGGCGGGCAGCGCGGCGGCCCCAACGGCAGGATTACACTTCACCCCGGAATTATTGGAAAAGCTGAAAAGCCAGGGCATCGGTTTCGAACGAGTCCAGTTGCACGTCGGGTTGGACACCTTTCAACCGGTAAAAGAGGAAAACGCCCTCGAACACAAGATGCACAGCGAGTGGTGCGCCATTGATGCCACCACCGCCGAGCGGCTAAACCGGGCCCGGCAAGAGGGAGGCCGGGTGGTGGCGGTAGGTACTACGGCGACCCGTACCCTCGAATCGGCGGTTGACCGCGAGACCGGTATCATCCAGCCGTTCGCGGGCGAGACCCGCCTTTATCTTTATCCCGGCAAACCGCTCAAGGCGGTGGACGCCCTGATAACCAATTTCCACCTGCCGCGCTCGACCCTCCTTCTTTTAGTCAGCGCTTTTGCCGGTCGCCAATTCATTCTCGAAGCCTATAACGAGGCCGTCAAAGAGCGCTACCGCTTCTTTAGTTTTGGCGATGCGATGTTTATCTTTTAGAATTCTTTGGAAAATAATAAAGAAACCCTTCCGTCTGTTAAGGTGAGAAGGGTTTTCTTTATTATTTTTTAGCGCAGAATAGCATTAACCTGAGTCACTACCCGACCGGAATTGTCAGTTAAAAGTACCCATGAGAGTCAGGTCTATTTTATATAGCTATTGCTGGCCGTCTAGTTGGCGGTCCCGCCCAGGGACTAGCTGGCGGCTTCGCCTTCGAGGTCTTTGAGTTCTTCCTCGATAACGGTCTGGATAATCCGCTTGGTCCGGGCAGAAACCGGCTTACCTTTCAGTTTGAACAGCCAGACCCGGATTTCAGGGTCGAGTTCTTCGCTGGAAAGGATCTGGGGAGCCTCGGTATCAAGTTCGAGCAGCCCATCAATCGAAAGACCAAAGACCCGGACGATGCGCGTGAGAGCGTCAACCGTAGGGTTAACTTCGCCGGTTTCGAGGCGGCTAATGTAACTGGTGCTCATTTTGCTGGAACGACCCAGTTCTTCCTGGCTAAGGCCGGCTTCCAGCCGTAAGCGGCGAATCCGCTCGCCAACGATTACTTCACTATCACGTTTGCGGCGACGCGGTTCAAGTTCTACGGTTGTGTTAACGTTGGTCGAGCCGCGTTTGCGGCCCCGGCGGCGAGTTTGCGGTTCTACGTCAGAGGCTTCGCCCCTGGGCTGGCTGGCAAGGCTGTTCTTTTTCGAACCATTACTCTTGTTATTCTCCAATGACGCCATTCTGCTATACCCATTCAAATTTGTTGTGGGTTCGACTTCGAACGCGAAATCATTTCCCTTGTTCATTTTCCTACTTCTTCCTTATTCGCTTATTATTCACACTTTATTAAGGGGATTTTTCCCGGTAATCGCTAGAGCAGTCTCAAAGCCTGATGGGACCTGCTTTTTTATTCTAAAAGAATAAATTATAGCTATAGTTCCAAAGTCAGCGTGATTATATCACTTTATTTGAGTCTATTCAAGCGACTAATAGAATACATCGCAAAAGTAGCTAACTCTTAATCTACTTTTAATTGACCCTCTCCCAACTCGACCAGACTGCAAAACAAAGCCAGGAGTTGGTACTGTGGCCCCTTTACAACTCATAGCAAGTATGAATAACTCTCACGAATAGGGAGTTTACTGACTATCCATCCCTGGATACTGCTAAAACAACTTCTATTAACAGTATTCTTGATTATAGTAAAGCAAATTTTATGCCAGAGGCTACTTTAGCTAGTAGCCTTTGTACTCCGGCGGTCGCCTTTCATTAAAAGCTCGCAAACCTTCTTTGTAGTCCTGAGAGCGGACTGCTTCGTCAACCAGGTGCGCCTCGAAATCAAGGGCCTGTTCCAGCCCCATTGTGGCCGAGCGATACATCATCTGTTTGGTCAGACCGATGGCGCGGGTCGGGCCTTTCGCCAGCCGCACGGCCAGCTTGCGAGTTTCATCCAGCAGGTTGTCCGGGGCAATTACCCGGCTGACCAAACCATACTTCTCCGCCGCGACCGCGTCAAGTTCGTCACCGTTGAAAGCCATTTCCATCGCTTTGGTAAGGCCAATCAGGCGGGGCAGGAAATAGCCGGTCCCGCTGCCGGGCAACAACCCGATGCGGACGGATACCTCGACAAAACGGGCACGTTCGCTGGCATAACGAATATCACAGGCCAGGGCCAGGCCCAATCCGGTCCCAGCAGCAATCCCGTTGACGGCGGCAATAACCGGCTTTTCAATGTTGCGCATCTGACGGATGAGCGGATTATAGGCGCGGCGGACCTGTTCGGCCAGTGTCGGGCCGGACGGGGACCCCAGGCTTGGCAAACTCCCGGAAACCGGCTCCGGCGAGTCCTGGTTTTGAGAAAAGACCGGTTGGTTGCGCGGGTTGGTAATTTCGACCGGTTGGATGGGAGTGCCGCCGGGCCGGTTTATATCCAGGGGGACCGGGGACGGGTTAAGCGGCGTATTGTCACTGGCAAACTGAGGCTGAACCGTCGAACCGCCCGCGATTGATACGGGCGTATAGGGCGTACCGCCACTACCGGACGGGCCGGGGTTGGAAAAGTTAGGGGTAAACGTTTCGAAAGAAGGTCCGTTTTGCGACCCGGTTTGAACAGGTGGAGTAGAATTGCCAAGCTCGGCTTCGGCACGCTGGCGAAAATTCTCGCCGCCACAGAAGGCGCGCCCCGCCCCGGTTATAATTATGGCCCGGACCATCGGGTCGCGCTCCATACCCTTGAAAACATCGGCCAGTTCGTGCAGCATTTCCGGGGTAAAAGCGTTTAGCTGGTCCGGGCGGTTCAGGGTAACCTGGCCGACGCCATCACTTCGTTCGAAGTTGATAAATTGATAGGGCATAATCTTCTCCAGGCGTTGGTTTGAGGGACCGGGAATTTTTGGCCGGTTTTGCTCGGTAAATTCATCTAGGCCTGGTCATTTTAGACTATAAGTTAAAGCAGCGTCAAACCTTTGCGATAGCAATCGCCTAACTAATTTCTAAATCGAGAGGACCCTCTTTACAACCTAGAAGTTATGAGCTATAATGCCTCAAACGCAACCGAGAGTTGGGTTAGTTAGCTATCCTCTCTGGGTTTTTCCATTTTTAAGAGACCTCTTTTCTACCTTAAGTGCATCCTAATCAAGGGCAAAGCACCTCCAGGTGCTAAGATTTTTGGTATCTGGTTTCTACGAAGGAGTACAATCCAACCCAATCATTCTTCAAGTTCCTTTATCACCCTTTACTCTAATTTTTGATTTCAGGAGACTCAGTTATGAGCGAAGTTAAGACGATTCATCTTACCGCAGCCGGTAAGCAAAAGCTGGAAGAAGAACTTTTGCTTTTGCGGACGGTCAAGCGCCAGGAAGTAGCCGACCGGATCCAGCAGGCCAAAGCTTACGGCGACATCAGCGAAAGCGGCGAATACGAGGACGCCAAGAACGAACAGGCCTGGACGGAAGGCCGGATACGCGAACTGGAACAGTGGTTGACCCACGCGGTGATTATCCCCGATAACGGCAATGGCGATAAAAGCCTGGTCCGCATCGGCACCAGGGTAACCATCCGAGATGAATTCGGTGACAAAGAGGTCTACCAACTCGTAAGCTCTCCCGAAGCAAAAAGCAGCGAGAATAAAATCAGTAACGAGTCTCCTTTTGGTGCGGCCATGCTTGGTAAACGCAAAGGTGATAAATTCTTTGTGGACGCTCCGGCTGGCAAACTTGCCTTTACCATAATCTCAATCGAGTGAAGCAATAAGGTAAAAAGAGTAGTAACGAGCGGCCAGGAAATCCCCACCAGGCCGCTCTTTTTGTTATAATACGCACAAATTAAAATGTGCGACTAGCTGAAAGGTCTGTAGATTGAGCCGAGAAGATTTGAACTTGAACGATTACCAGCGACTGCGCCTGGAAAAGGCCGACCGCTTGCGCCAGGCGGGCCGCGACCCCTACCCGCCCCGCTTTCTTGAGCGTACCCACAGTATAAGCCAGGCCCTGGCCGATTTTGACGAGTATAAAAAAGACGAACACGCCGACCCGCCCCTGGCCGGAAAAACTATCGGTGTCGCCGGGCGCATCTATAATAAACGGGATAAAAAAGTTATCTTCGCCGACCTGTTCGAGGACGGCGTAAAAATCCAGATTTACCTCAAGGATAGCCACCTCGAAGGCGGCGCGAGCGACCTGGAACTCTTCAAGGAGACGATTGACCTGGGCGACATCGTGGGCGTGGTCGGGGTGCCCTTCGTGACCCGGACCGGCGAAAAAACCCTCGAAGTCCACCGCTGGGAAGTTCTGACTAAAACTATTAACGTGCCGCCCGACAAGCACGAGGGCCTCAAGGATGTCGAAATCCGCTACCGCCAGCGTTACGCCGACCTGCTTGCCAACGCCGAGGTCCGCGACGTTTTCGTCAAACGCTCCGGTATCGTGCGGGCCATGCGCCAGTTCCTCGATAGCAAAGGCTTTATCGAGGTCGAAACGCCGGTCATGCAGCCGCTCTACGGTGGAGCTTCGGCCCGGCCCTTCGTAACCTTCTACAACGCCCTTGAACAGAATTTTTACCTGCGTATCGCCGACGAACTCTATCTTAAAAGGTTACTGGTAGGCGGGTTTAGCAAGGTCTACGAAATCTCGAAGGACTTCCGCAACGAGGGTATCGACTACCGCCACAGCCCCGAATTTACCATGATGGAGTGCTACCAGGCTTTCGCCGACTACAACGACATCATGAATTTGGTCGAGGAGATGATACCTTTTATTGCCCAGCAAGTGCTTGGCACGACCAAAATTACCACGCGTGGCTACGAGGTGGAATTGGGCGGCAAGTGGCCGCGCCTCAAATTGCGCCAGGCTATCCTGGAACGGACCGGCCTCGACTACGAAGCCTACCCGGAACAGGCCGACCTCTACCGTGAGATAACCAAACTCGGCATCAAGGTAGACCCGAACACGGTCTGGCCGAAACTGGTGGACGAACTGTTAAAGGCGACGGTCATCCCGACCCTGATTCAGCCAACCTTCCTGTACGATTATCCGCAAAAACTCTCGCCGCTCGCCAAGCGCAAACCGGGCGATCCCAACACGGTCGAGCGGTTCCAGCCCTTTATCGCGGGTATCGAGACGGGCAACGCCTTTAGCGAACTGAACGACCCGATGGACCAGCTCGAACGCTTCCTGGAACAGGGCCGCGATAAAGCCGCCGGGGACGACGAAGCGATGCAGTTTGACGAGGATTTCATCAATGCCCTGATGTACGGGATGCCGCCGACCGGCGGGCTCGGCATCGGCATTGACCGCCTGACCATGCTGCTGCTCGACCAGCCAACCATCCGGGATGTTATCCTGTTCCCGGCCCTGCGCAACCTGCCGCCCCAGGGCTGAACCCCAGGGTAATTTTCCGAATAGAAAAGGCCGGTGGTAATTGACACCCCGGCCCTTTTTGTGTGGGAAATTTTATGTTTTGATTTACCCGGCCTGGAAAGGTGGGAAATTGGGACCACTGCCGGAAATCACCAGGCGATAATAGACTTCCGCCGGGTCCGCTTTTGACTTTTTAGCCGCGTTTTTGAGATTTGAAGAAACCACCTCTATGCCGGTAATAAGGACCGGTAAACCGCCATCGAGCATATTTTGCGCCTCTGTCCAGAGCAAAACAACCTTTGGGTGGGCGCTTTCGACCAGAGAGGTCCAGAGACAATCGGCCAGGGCCGGCCAGCTATCCGGGGTTAAATAGGGTGGGTGGGGCCAATCCCTGGCCGCTTGCTCGAACAGGCTTTCCGCGTCCCGGACTTTTTCGCCATTCAGTTCAAAGACCTGGAAGTCAAGTTCTTTGAGGGCGTCCTTGAAACGGGCCAGGTCGGACTTATTGATATAGGTTACAGGCTGGCTAACAATTGAATAATCGGGCATGTTCACCTGCGTTTTAGCATTACCGCTTGCCATTACCACTTGATACAGGTAAAGGCTGTGGCCGCGTTCCCTGAACCGTAATGGTTATTTGTATAATAAATCTTTTTGCCGTCCGAAGACGCCACAATACGCCGCTCCCCAAAACCCTCTGACGACTTTTCGGGTTTAACGTAATACTCCCGGTAGGTCAGCGCGCCCCCCAGGACGGGAAGACCGTTATCGCGGTTCTCATACTCCTCGCCCCATTTCCAGCTATCGGGATAGGAGTCGGGCTTGCCTTTACCTATATTGTTTAATACCGTTTGGATTTTACCGGTTTCTTCCACCGGCAGCCCTATATCCGCCAGGCGTTTACGGGTGATTTTCTGGCGCGACTTTTTATAATGGGTGGTGGTTATCGGGTTGGTAATATCCAGTTCAACGACTTCATAGGTTTGGAGCGAATTCTCAATTGGAACAAGTTTGGCCTTGGTCATTTCTTTCCAGGCCAGGGTCTTAAATTCCTCCAACTTTTCGAGGATGGCTTCTTTATCTTCCTCGGTACTTAACTCATTAGCCCGGTCTTCCAGGGCGGTGACTTCTTTTTCCAGCTCAAAAACTTCGTCAATCACTTTTTTAAGATTGGTCAGGCCAATATTCCAGGCTTTGGGAGTATCAGCGGTCGTCAACGCATCTCGTAAATCTTTCAGGACACCCGGACAGTAGTCTTTCTTGCCGTGAGCAGTCGGATAGTTGGTTTTTACATTCTTTATTAAACCACTATCGGCCACCGTGGTTATAAACTTTTCAATTGACTCTAGTTCGCGCAACCCGCCTGCCGGGTTACCATCCTTGCTAGATTGGACCGCTGCCTCCCAGGTGCTTTTTATAAGGGTGGGGGCATAATCTTTGTCTCCGGTGGCAGTCTTATATTTCTGGATGAGGCTATCGTAAGTAATTTTAAACTTGGCTACTCCCTTGACCAGGGTAGATAGCTCCTTCATCTTCTGGTCAGCATCATCCCACTGTTTAAGCTTGGATAGATTAGCCGCTTCCTCCTGAAGGACTTTAATTTTATCGGGCAGATAAGGTTGCTTTTTGCCTATCTGGTCGAGAGCTACACCGGTTTCATCACTCTGGCTGGTATAATTTTCCAGCCGCGACTTCTCATAATCCGTTACAATCAGCTTTGCTTCGGTCAGGTTAAGCTCAATATCGGTTTTTAATTGCTCCCGCTCAGCCCATTTGACAGGGGTCTTCTTATTTTGTTTAGCCTTAATAAAATCAACTACTTTTTTGGCACGAGTTGTAATAGATGACTTTTTCATCTGGCTGATAGAGGTCATTTCGACCAGCAAGTCTTCGAGTGGCTTAAACAATTTATTGTAGTCTTCTTTGGCCTTATCAGCCGAAGCCTGGCTACCGCCCCACGTAAATAAATTACCCAGCCCGGTGCTTTCCCAATCCGGGTCAAAAGCCAGGTCACGCTGAATCATAGCAGCCGGGGACTGTTTTGGTTTGGGTGGAGTGTCCCTAAGCTGCCGGGCTATCCGAGCCGCCTGGTGATTGCCCTGGGAGCGCTGTAAATTCTTAAAAGTCGCTATCCGCAAGGATTGGCTGGGAAGACGCTGCAAACTTTCGGCGGTTACGGAAGAAGAAATCGGCCGGTAGCCGGGTTGCTCCGGTGCAATTTCCAGGTTTTCCGCCGGTTCACCGGTTGGAGCCTGGAGTTGAGAGGAAGGCGAGGTTGAGGCGTTTGATTTTCCGGTAGTTTTATTTTGCCCGGTTGCGGTTACCATAAATACCAAATCCTTCCCGGTAAATTAAAGCCCAGGTGCGCGACTTTTCAAAGGGTATAATTCCATAATTATATAAAGTATAATAATTTATATACCGGGACTGTCAACAGGTAATTGGAGCTATTTTTAGAACCCTTATTAACTTTCATCCGGGACGCTACCCGTTACCCGGTCCTGTAAACCTATCACCCACGGCCAATTTTCCTCAAACAATTCTGCCCTAATTCGGGCCGGGACCATTCTTTTCAGGGTTGCAGGATTTACACAGACCTGAAGAATTCCTACCAGAATGACCCAGACATATTAAAAAATATTTAGCCTAACAAAAACTATTGTCAAATGTTTTGAGTCGTGCTATTCTAGCTGCATCACCTTTACCAATATAATAACATTATATGAGCCGGGCAGACTTTATCTCAAAGTTCAGCGGCTTATGGTTAAGGTCTGAACACTTTAAGGGTGTAGTACTTCTTTAGTCTTTGCTTGGTACCAATATAAATTAACATAAATTTCGGCTAGAACAGGCGTTCCCAGGGCTTTATTTGGGTTGCCTTTTTCCGAAAATCCCTTCAAGGCTTGCTTGTCGCTTTGGTCTTTATCTACTCCTGTGCTTGTAGGTTGGGAGTTTATTGAATTTAGGAGATAAATATGGTAACTACATTCATGCGTGCTCGCTTGAATTGGTTCGCGGCGCTTGCCCTGGTCCTATCGTTGGTCCTGATAGGTGTCCAGGATACTTCGGCGGCAGCGGAACCTACCGCCGACCAACATTCCATGGTCTTTGACCATACCACCGGTAAAGGATACCGGGTGGCGCATAACACGCATGTCGGCAATTATGCGACGACGAGTCCTTCCGGGTACGCCCCGGCTACTATCAAATCCGCATACGGTTTTACTACCAGCCTGACAGCCGGGCAAGGCCAGACCATCGCCATCGTGGACGCTTATAACGATCCTAACGCTGAAAACGACCTGAACGTTTTTAGCAGCCAGTACGGTTTGCCCGCTTGCACCACGGCTAACGGTTGTTTCCAGAAAGTTAACCAGACCGGCGGCACCAGTTATCCCAAGAACGACCCCGGTTGGTCGCTCGAAATTTCGCTGGATGTCCAGTGGGCCCACGCAATTGCGCCAGGCGCGAAAATCTTGTTGGTCGAAGCCAGCTCGGCCAGTTTCACCAACCTGCTTGCCGCCGAAGATTACGCTAAAGCACACGCTAAATATGTCTCCAATAGCTGGGGCGGTAGCGAATTCTCAGGGGAAAGCAGCTATGACTCTCACTTTGTCCAGAGTGGAGTTAGCTTCTTTGTCTCAGCCGGGGACGCCGGGTTGCCTGCGGAATACCCCTCGTCTTCGCCCAATGTCATCTCCGTCGGCGGAACAACCCTGAAAGTAACTAACGCAGGCGCGTTTTCCAGTGAAACGGGCTGGAGCAGCGGCGGCGGCGGTTGCAGCAGCTATGAAACAGCCACCAGCGCGCAAAAGGCTTTTGCCACCTATGCGCAGGTGAATTGTGCCGGAAAACGGGCCACCCCGGATATTTCCCTGGATGCAGACCCGGCTACCGGCGTTTCCGTCTATGATAGCGTGCGTTACCAGGGGCAATTGGGTTGGTTCAGGGTAGGCGGCACCAGCGCCAGTTCGCCGATGGTAGCGGCCAGCGCCGCCACCAAAGGGGTAATCGCTAACTCAACCTATATTTACGGAAGCACTATTACCAACCCTTATGATGTAACTTCGGGTAATAATGGAGCATCCTGCCTGGTTGGTTTCGACCTTTGCACGGGCCGGGGAAGCTGGAGAAGTTAAACCGGTTGTTATTCCGATTTTTTCAAAAGAAGTCAGAATAATAAATGAGGCATAAAAAAGCAATGAGCCCGACTAAACCGGCTCATTGCTTTTTAAGTTTTCAGGTTCTAGCGGATATTACTTATCGAATTTTTGACAGAATCATGTTTGGCCCCATTATTTTGCTAACGGCGCTATAGCTCCTGTTCTCGCCCTGGATCCCATTTTGTATTTGCGGATATACCAGGGGGAAACTCATCTGCGTTTCTTGCAATTCCTTTGGCGAATCAAGCCCGCCAATCACCCGGTCGAGGGTAGCTTCATCGAGTTCGTCCGGTTCGAGGGCAGGTTGTTGGTAGGATGGATAGTTGGGAAAACTCGGATTATCAGGCATAACCTCACTCCTTCGGCGGTAAAATAGTCAAAGCTCTTTATTTAATTAAAACACATATTCGAGGATTGTCAAAGCAAGGATTTCTTGACGGATTGACAAAAACACCGTTTGTGATTGAATCAAACTGCTAAAATCATTTTTCTAACTCATTCTAAAACCACAAATCGAGGAGAACCGTATGGATTCCGAGAAAGTATACCGTACTGAATTGTCGCCGCTCAGCTTTCTCTGGCGCACCGCCCGTTTGTTACCCGAAAAAACGGCCATCGTGCATGGCGACCGGCGCTATAACTACCGCCAGTTCGAGGAAAGGGTCAACCGCCTGGCCTCCGGCTTGCAGGCTGCCGGGCTGCAACCCCAGGACCGGGTAGCTTTCCTGTGTCCCAATATTCCGCCGATGCTGGAAGCCCACTTTGCCGTCCCCGCCGCCGGGGGTATCCTCGTACCGATTAACACCCGCCTGAGCGCGGGCGAAGTCAGTTATATCCTCGAACATTCCGGGGCTAAATTCCTATTCGTGGACGCCGAACTGGAACACCTGGCCGGGAAAGCCGCCGAACTCCAAATCAAGACCGTCCGCATTGACGATACCGGGGTAGCGGGTGACCCCTACGAGGATTTCCTGGCTGCCGGTTCCCCTGCCACCCTCGCCAGCCTGCCCCCGGACGAAGAAGATACCATTTCGATAAACTACACTTCCGGCACGACCGGGCGGCCCAAGGGGGTAATGTCCACCCACCGGGGGGCTTATGTCAACTCACTCGGCGAAATCATCGAGACCGGCATGAGCGTCGACTCGGTCTACCTGTGGGTGCTGCCGATGTTTCACTGTAACGGCTGGTCGTTCACCTGGGCGACCTCGGCGGTCGGCGCGACCAACATCTGTCTGCGAAAACTCGACCCGGCCCGTATCTGGGAACTGCTCGAAGAAGAAGGCGTCACCCACTATTGCGGCGCGCCGACGGTCCAGATTGGCGTGGTCAACCATTCCTCGGCCAAACCGCTGGCCCGGCAAGTGACTGTAACCGTGGCCGGGTCACCGCCATCACCGACCCTTATCGGCCAGCTAAAAACTCTTAACTTCCGGCCTATTCACGTCTACGGCCTGACCGAAACCTACGGGCCGATTACGATTTGCGAGTGGCACCCCGAATGGAACGACCTCCCCGCCGAAGACCAGTCGCGCCTGCTCGCTCGCCAGGGGCAGAGCTATGTCGTGGCCGATGAAATCCGGGTGGTGGACGACCAGATGCAGGACGTCCCCAGGGACCGTTCGACCATCGGCGAAGTGATTATGCACGGTAACAATGTCATGAAAGGCTACTTCGCCCAGCCGGAGGCCACCAAAGAAGCCTTCCGGGGCGGATGGTTCCATTCGGGCGACCTGGCGGTGGTCCACCCGGACGGTTATATCGAACTGCGCGACCGCAAGAAGGATATTATTATTTCCGGCGGGGAAAATATCTCGACAATCGAGGTCGAACAGACAATCGCCCGGCACCCGGCAGTCCTGGAATGTGCCGTGGTAGCGATACCCGACGAAAAATGGGGCGAACGGCCCAAGGCGTTTGTCACGCTCAAACCGGGACAGGACATAAGCGAAAAAGAGTTAATTGACTTCTGCCGCCAGAACCTGGCCCACTTCAAATGCCCGGCGGCTATCGAGTTTGGCGACTTGCCAAAGACTTCGACCGGCAAAATTCAAAAATTCGTCTTGCGGCAAAAAGAGTGGGCCGGACGCGAAAAGCTGGTCAATTAGCCGATTAACTTTTTGAGGTCGGCGATAACGACCTGGGTCTGGAAAAACTGGTCAATCCAGGTGAGGCGGGGCGGGTTGCGAAAAAGGGGCAGGCAGCCCGCCGCCAGCAGGACAGCGGGCAGATAAATGAAGGTCAATCCCTGGATTAAGCTCTCCGGCCCGTTAAGGATAAACTGGTTGAGGGCCTGGTAAGTAGCGGTGATGGTGTAGATAACCAGGAATTCGCGCAGGAATAACCGGCCCAGGGATAGCGGCTGGTTAAACGGCCCTGCAAGCCGTAAATTCAAAAGCTTTTTGCCAAAAGTGGCCCGGGAGCGGCCCGCTGTCAGGGTCATTATCAAAGTGAAGAACAGCCAGAAGATGGCATCCCGGCCAAGCGCGGGCAGTTGAAGGTCGAGCCATTCCTGGGGGATAAACCTGAAGATAAACTCGTAGAGCAGGTTAAAAGGGACGCCGATTACCAATAGCTCGAGCAACCGGGCCAGCAAACGCGGCCCCCAGGTCGCCCGTACCAGTTGGCCCTGGGTCTGCTGCCAGAACGCCTGGGTGTAGTGGTAGGCCACCCGGCGGGGTCGAGGCGCAAAGACCGGGCGGACCGGCGAGTTTTTTCCGGGCGATTTTGGCGCGGGAGCAGGTTGGCGTGTAAGCGGCTCTGGCATTGGCGGCGTTATGCTTCCTTTTGCAAAATAAGTGATTTCACGGCGCGGACGAAAAAAGTATAGAAATCCCTCGAAAGGTTGTCAATAGGTTATAAATACCTCTTTCTGATGATTATGTTAAGTTAGGTGCCGGAAACTGTGTTATAATCGAACAAGCCGTTACTTTTCAGCTCTCTCCAACCCACTTATAACCGGCCTGGGTCCACTCATTTTATATTTTTCCAACCTCATTTTACGGGTCCCCTCATATTTTTATGGCACAAAGCAAGAATCGCTTTTTAAGCGGAACTTTTCTATTTATTTCGAAATGGCCCCTTCTCCTGGCCGGACTAGGTTTGACCGGACTTTCCCTGGCCTTTCTAAATTATGGTTTGGCTCTGGCAGCCATTTTCCTGGGCGTCAGTCTTTCCTTAAAAGGAGCAGCGAACGTTTTCGATTCTGAAAAACGAGCGCTGATAAGAGTCCTCAACCGGGGTGCCTTTATTTTCCTGGCTGGCGGGTTAGTTTTTTATGGGCTACTACTCTGGTTCTCATTAAATTAGCTTTCTGCCAACCCGGTTAACAACGTGCTTTAGAAAATTGGCCCGGAACCTGGGCGGGGTCTGACCGTTATTATTGCAAGCAGTTTTTCGCTTTTAGTTCGACAGTTTAACAGCAATACCACAATATCATTACGGGGGCGGCTCGTGAACACACTCACTATCAGCCGGAAGGCTTTCCGGCGCGGCTCTATTTTCCTGCTGGCAACCATCCTGGCAGTCCTGCTGACCGGTCTTTTTTCGATTGGGCAACCAACAACCCAGGCCGCAGCCCTGGGCCTGGCCGGAAAAGTCCGCGCTTCCGGGACCAAATTCGTAGACGGGACCGGCGCACCGGTCTTCTTGCTCGGCGTGAACTACCAGGGCAACACCGACCGGGTCTGGCAAATCTGGGACGATGGCAAATATGACCCGAACCTGATTGACGCCAACCTGTACATGGCCCAGGAAGCCGGGGTTAACACCGTCCGCATCTTCGTTAGCAAGAGCCTGCGCGATAATATCAACGCCAACAACTGGTCCAAGCTGGACAAAATGGTCGAGCTGGCTAAAAATCGCAACCTGCGCCTTTTGATTACTTTCAACGACTACGACGAACCCAACCTGCAAAAAGAGACCGATTTCGACCAGAAAGTGACGGCCCGCTACAAAGGCAACAGCACCATCTTTGGCTACGACCTGAAAAACGAGCCGCAATTCGGGGACGTGGTTCCGGCGGACTTTCCGAGCGGGGTCGTGGTGCCGTTGCAGGACCAGGCTTTTATCACCAGCCTGGGCGAACGCATGAGCATGGACGAGGTCAAGACCTGGCGGACCACCTCGCAGGGCAAAAGCGTTATCCCGGCCCGCCTGAACGACCAGCGCGCCTATTTCTACGCCAACGCCTATAAGATGTGGCAGGAATTCCTGGCCGATAGCAGCGCCTGGGTTTTAACCAAAAGCGGCAAAAACAGCCTCGACTATATTGATTCGCCTGACAGCGGCAAGTGGAAGGTCTTCCTCGACGCCCTGAGCGGCACGGTCGGCAAATATATCGAGGTGCGCCAGGGCGGTATCCGGGCCGGAGATGCCAGCGCCATGACTACCATCGGGTGGAGCAACATCATTTTCGCCAAGATGCCCGCCAACAACACCCTGACTTTCGTCTCGCTCCATCGCTTTGTCAGCGAGGGTATCGGCGGCCTTAACACCACCATTAACCTGCTTGAGAACCTCAAAAAATCTTTCACGGCCAACCCGGTCGTCCTGGAAGAATTCGGCTACTCGAATGGTCGCTCCGACAACTCCAAAGTTGACCCCAACCTGACCGCCAGTTACGAAACGGCCCTCTGGCTCTATCTCTATAGCAAGGGGTTCGCGGGCGGCTTCAAGTGGCAACTGACCAACTTCACGCTCGGTTTTAATAACGTTGAGAACAACTATGGCCTGCTGGACGACACCACCCAGCCCAAACCGGCCTACCAGGCGCTGCGCGGATTTACTTCCGCCGCTATCAGCCAGAATTTCAAGACCACTTTTAGCGGGCAAAGTATAGCCGCCAACGGGTCCAACCTCGAATATAGCTTTACGGGGCCGCTTTCCTACTTTACCAGTCTCAAGAGCGGCTCCAGCGGACCAATCAGCTTTAGCCAGGCGTCAAACGCGCCTTTCGCGGCCTGGTGGACCGGCAGTGGGGCGGCTCCCCAGCTAAACTTCATGAGCGTGCAGAACGTGACGGTGAAGATTAGCCTCGATAACCTTTACCCGCAACGCAGCAAGACCCAACCGGTCAAGCTCTTTGCCGATGACACCCCCGTCCAGCAAAACGTGGTGACAGGCGATTACATTTTCACGGCCCAGCCCGGCAAACTCTACGAGGTCCAGGTACCCGCCACCCCTAAAGCCTTCGATACGGCCAAACCGATAGCCGGGCAGATGTATTTCAAGGAGACCGGACACAACCTGGGCGGCAAGTTCCTGGCCTACTGGCAGAAATACGGTGGGCTGGCGATAAACGGCTTCCCGATTAGCGAGGAATTCCAGGAAAACGGCCTGACCGTACAATATTTCGAACGTACCCGCTATGAATACCACCCTGAGAACGCCGGGACTCAATACGAGGTACTGTTAGGGCACCTGGGCCGCCAGATGACCGCCGGACGCGATAGCGAAGCGCCTTTCCAGGGTATCCCGGCTTTCACCAGCACGGCATCTCGGATATACTTTAAGGAGACCGGCCACTCGCTGGGGTCCGGCTTCCTGACCTACTGGAATAACAACGGGGGGCTGGCCCAGTTCGGCTATCCTATCACCGAGGAATTCCAGGAGAAAAACCCGACCGACGGCAAGACCTATACGGTCCAGTATTTCGAGCGGGCCCGCTTCGAATATCACCCGGAAAACAAGGGTACTCCCTACGAGGTGCTGCTGGGGCACCTGGGCTGGCAACTGGTCCGGGCTAACGGCTGGATGACCTAGACCTAAAAGAGAGTCATAAAATGAGGTTAAGTGTCTACGACCGGGCCGGGCTTTTCCTGGAAAGAGTCCGGCCTATCCTGGAGCAGGAAGAGGCGATCAACAATTTGATGCTCGGCTTGCTGACAAACTACAGCGAGAACCCGGCGGTCTACGATACGACACCTTATATGGTCGTGGTCGAGGACGGTGCGACCCCGTTCTTAATCGCCTTTAAGACGCCCCGCGCCAGGCTTATCCTCTATAGCGGGCTTGAAACAATCCCACCGGACGAATGTTTCGAGCTTGTGGCGGCGGACCTGGCGAACTGCCCGTTAGAAATGCCGGGGGTGCTGGGTCCGGCGGCCCTGGTAAACCGGTTCACCCCTCACTGGCTGGCGCTCAAAGGTGGGAGCGCCCTTCCGGGAATGCACGAAGGCATTTATGCCCTGACCGAGGTCATACCCCCTCGCCCGGCCCCCGGCAAATTTCGAGCGGCCCAACCGGAAGACGCCGAACTGTTAGCCCGCTGGGTGGTCGCCTTCCAGGACGAAGCCCTCGGAATCACGTCTGCTTTCGAGGATACGCTCAGCCAGGTTCAGCGGCGGATTGAAGCCGGAAATTTGTTTGTCTGGGAAGACGAGACGGGCCGGGTGGTCACGATGGCAGGTCGCTCCCGCCCGACCCGGCACGGCGCGACCGTCAACGCGGTCTATACCCCACCCGAATTGCGTGGTAAAGCTTACGCTTCTAATTGTGTCGCAGCGCTCAGCCAGTTTATTCTAGATTCGGGAAAGAACTTCGCTACCCTCTTTACCGACCTTTCCAATCCGACCTCGAACTACATTTATATGAAGATTGGTTACAAACACCTGGGAGACTATATCGAGATTAATTTCGAGCCTTAGCCTTAAATGGGCAAAACCGGGGTTGGACAAGAGAGGTAGAGAGCCGGAATCGAACTTTTTGAGAGATTTTGCGTAATAATTAATAGACCTACTTATGCAAAAGACAGGGGAAATGCAAAATCCGAAAACTTTAGCACCCACCTTCGACCGTGATATTGTTCAACGGACCGGAGACACCCTACAGGCGCGTGCTACGCACGGAATGACAAATTGGAAGGTTGTACATCACACTAACAGCGTATTTCGGAATCCCGTTCAACGTTGTTTCGTTCCACATTTAACGACTTTGCATTCGCCCTGCATATTGACAAGGGTAACCTGTTAAGTTACAGTTTACATGGTATAATATAACAATCAGCCGGGATAGGCTGGGGGATTTATACTTAAGTGGCCGGTGAGCGCGAAAATTAGTCGCCGGAATATTCAAACCCTGAAGGAGTTGGAAATGACGATTAGCATTGATAATAAAACCGAAACCCTGGTGACTATCACCGACGAAGCTCTCGAACAATTAAAGCAAATCCTTAGCGAAGAAGAAGGCACCAACCTGGCCCTGCGGATTTTCGTCCAGGGTTCCCGCGCCGCTATGACCCTCGATGACACCGAGCGCGAAGGCGATGTCGTGATGGACTTCGATGGCATGCGCGTGCTGGTGGACGATGAAAGCGCGCCTTACCTGGCCGGCGCTGTCATCAGCTACCAGAACACCCTGATGGAACGCGGCTTCGTTATCGAGAATGCCAACCTGCCCCAGTCAGGCGGCGGTTGCTGTGGCGGCTCCTGCGGCTGCGGCGGTCACTAATTCTCCGTCTTTACGAAATTAAGGGGCCGGGCTTGTCGCTCGGCTCTTTCTAATTAATAAAGTTTGCCACGAGTTTTTACAACGAGTATTTAAATGTACCAGATAACCAAAAGCGTCACCTTTGATGCGGCCCACCTCCTGCGCGATTATGTGGGGAAATGCGCCAACCTGCACGGCCATACCTACCGGCTCGAAGTCGCTATCGCCGGGGAAAAGGTGGACGAGGTCGGCATGCTCTACGACTTTTACGACCTCAAAAAGTTAATCCAGGGGATAGTGGACCAGTTGGACCATCATTTTATCAATGAAGTGCCCCCTTTCGACGAAATCAACCCGACCGCCGAAAACCTGGCTTACTTTATCTACCAGACGCTGCGGCAGCAATTAACCGCTCAGAACCCGCGTTTGAAGTTGAAATATATCCAAATCTGGGAAACCCCCACGGCCAGTGCCACCTATAGCGAGGATTAGTCACAATGCATAAAAAATACCTGGGCCCAGAAACAAAGCTGGTTTACGATGGCTTCCAACTGGCTCCTCACTGGATTTACCGCCAGCACGACCTCCTTGGCGACGCAATTGTGGCCTTCCGAGGGCCGTGCGAGGTCCATCTCTCCGAAATGGTGGACATCGAGGATGTTAAGGCCCAGGCCCCGATTTCCAGCCAGGAGATGGTCCACTTTATCGTAGAGTTTTTCGACCTGGACCTGGAAAAGGCGGTCTACCGGCAGCGCCTCTTGATTGTAACGGCCAAGGAATACCTGGAAGAACTTTTGCAGGAGAAAGTCACCCGGCGCGGCGACGACCTGTTTGTCAACCGGCCCCAGGACGGTAAACCGGGCAAGTTGAGCGTTTCGATAGCGACTTCCAGCCCCGTTTCGACCCTGATTCACACCGGGTTTAACGTGATTAGCGAAGGTACACCCGTAACGACGGTCGGCCTGAATGACCTGAAAATCGACCCCAACGCCTTCGCCCAGGCTGTCCTTGACCGCTACACTGCCGAGGTCGCCGACATCTGGGAGGCCCGCTGCAAGGTCAGGCCGGTAATGTAAAACCTCGCAGGCTTCACACCGTCCCTGGCGAGAACATGCAGGATCTATAACCTGGTACGACCTATGATTGCTTTCCTGGGTGAAAGGATTGGAAGGAACGTGGCGTAAGCAAACAGGCAGGCAAGGTCTAACCAGACTCTAACAGGGTTTAAATTGACAAAGGGGGCCGCCAGGAATATACTATTATACCTGGGTTGATAAAAATCAACCGGGCATATAATAAAGTCACGTTCATCATAAAAGAACGCAATTTAGAAGATTTATATAAAATTTCCCCTTCAGGGGCAGTAATAACAAGGAGTGACATCAATGGCATCGAATGTCGTAACCGATAACACTTTCCAGGAGAAGGTTATCGAAGCCAGCAAAGAGAAACCGGTATTAGTGGATTTCTGGGCCACCTGGTGTGGGCCGTGTAAAATGCTTTCCCCGCTGGTCGAAGAACTGGCCGGTGAGAAGTCCGAGCAACTTAACGTCGCCAAGATTGACGTTGACGAGAACCAGGCTGTTTCGAGCCAGTTCGGCATCATGAGCATCCCGACCCTGATTCTGTTCAAGGACGGCAAGCCGGTGAAGCAAATGGTCGGCTACATGCCCAAGGCTCGCTTGCTCTCCCAGATTGAGGGCTACCTCTAATCCAGGGGTTTGTACCCCTATGGGGATTCGAACGGAAATAGATCAAGAGACCTCCTGCGCCTACGGGCCGGGAGGTTTTTTGTTTGCCTATTTTTCGAAGGGAAATGAAAAGAAAACGGTATAAAAACGAAAAATCCCGGCAAACCTTGCGGCCTCCTGGGATTTCGTGCCAGTTTTGTGAATAGAAGCGGTGGCCCCACCGACCGGCTCGACTTTGGAGAAGAACCCGGCGGCGAAACCCTTGCGGATTGCTACCGATAGGCCCGTTCTTGCGGTAAAGCCCTGGCCGGTGAAAGACCTTGCGGCCCTGCCCCGGCTGTCCGACCTTCTGGTTGAAAGTGTAAGGTGTGTGCCCTTGCGAGTCACTTCCCGCCTTGCCCAGTACCGGCGAGGGAACCCACTAGACGCGCTTCCTTGCGGACCGCTTTCCAGGCGGTTCTGCCAGGCGGTACGGACCCTGGTTAGAATGAGCCTTTGCAGGCTAACCTCCGACCAGTCCAACCTTTTGGTAGAACTCGATTGGTGAGAGACCTTGCAGTTTTCTTACCAATCTGTAATCGTGTATCGCTGTGCTTCAACAACTCTGACATCACTATGGTAACAATTATTCTCGATTGAGTCAATGGATTTTATCCACGACTTACCCACATCTTTTCCCACAGGGTTATGCACAGATTAGAAGTCAGAAGCCAGCGGTCAGTAGTCAGAGGCTCCGAATAGCGTGGAGAAATTAACCCGTATTAACCATGCAAATACAGTATAAAATCTAAAACCCGGTGACAGTCTATAACTGTTCCGGGTTTTTACTGACTACTGGCTGCTGACCTCTGAATACTTTCGTTATAATTTAACCTGGCGCGGGCTTACCTTGGCCTTTTCGGCCTGGAGTATGGCCGCGATCAGGTCTACCGCTTCGTCAAGCTGGCCCTGCCGGTTGATAACCATGTAGTCGAAATTGGCGGCGGCCCGCATCTCCTTTTCGTAGGTAGCCAGGCGGATCGCCAGGCTGTCGGGGTCTTCTGTGCCGCGTCCCATCAACCGCGAAATCAGTTCATCATAGCTGCCGGGCGCGACAAAAACCAGGACTGCGCCTTCGATGGTCTGACGTACATACTCCGCGCCCTGCACATCTATCCGCAAAATAACATCCTCACCCCGCGCCAGGGCCTCCCGGACCCCGAACTTGGGCGGACCGTAATAATTGCCGTAGACCGTGGCGTGTTCGAGCAATTCGTTCTGGGCCAGCATTTCCTGGAATTGCGTGACCGTCCGAAAATAGTAATGGACGCCGTCAATCTCGTAGTCGCGCTTGGGCCGGGTGGTCGCCGTAATCGCGAAATGAAAGGGCAACCCGCGCTCCTTCATCCGGGCCACAATTACATCTTTGCCGACCCCGCTCGGCCCACTCAGGACAATCAGTAAGGGCGGAGAAGTCCGCTGACCGGGTTCCATTATCAAGTCTGGCTGTGGGTTTAGCATTATTCGAGTATAGAGCCCCCTTCGACCGCGTCAAAGATGTACATTCTGGCGTCAAGGCCGGTTTCCTGGCGGTATTTCTGCCAGACCTGCTCCGAGAAGGCGTCCAGGGCTTTTTCTTCGACCACGTTGACGGTGCAACCGCCGAAACCGCCGCCGGTCATACGCGCCCCGACCACACCCGGTTGGTTCCAGGCCAGTTCAACCAGTAAATCCACTTCGGGCACGGTAATTTCGAAGTCGAGCCGCATGCTTTCATGGGACTCACGCAGCAGCCGGCCAAAAGTAGACAAATCGCTTTCGTGGGCAAAGCCGCGTTCGAGAATTTCGACCGTTTTGAGGGTGCGGGCATCCTCAGTAATGACGTGTCGGGCCCGTTTGAACGGCGTCGGGGCCAGTTTACCCTGGACCCCCAGCAGTTGCTCCAGGGTGAAGTCGCGTAACTGGGAGTTTTCCGGCTTACCATAGACCTGGGCCAGGTAGCGGGCGGCTTCCTCACACTCGGCCCGGCGCTGGTTGTAGCCGCCGGTATCGTGGCGGTGCGGCACCGCGCTATTGACCGCCACCAGTTTCAGGCCCCGGTCGGCAAAACCGAGGGGGACGGCCCGGTATTCCAGGGAACGCGTATCAATCAGGAGGGCGCTGTCCGGCTGGCCCAGGGCCGAAATGAACTGGTCCATAATGCCGGTGTTGGCCCCGACAAACCCGTTCTCGGCAAGCTGGCAGGCCAGGGCTATTTTCGCGCGGTTAAGGCTGGCGGCAGGTGTCCCGGCCAGTTGGAAAAGGGCCAGGGCGGTCGCGATTTCGAGGGCTGCCGAACTGGAAAGCCCTGCTCCCTGGGGCACATCGCTTTCAAGCATTATGCGCGCACCGGACAACGTGGCAGGATCGAGCAAACCACGCTGGCCGAGCGCCCAGGCGACACCCCGCACGTAGTTAGTCCAGCGTTCCGCTTCCGGCGCTTTTTCGAGATTATTGAGGTTAAAAACTGATTCGCGGTCGTACTCTTTTGAGATGATACGGACCTCGCCCGGCGTGGCCCCTGCTTCCGGTCCGGCTACGGCCATCAAAACCGTCCGGTTGATAGCCACCGGGAAAACAAACCCACCGTTATAGTCCGTATGCTCGCCGATAAGGTTTACCCGGCCTGGCGCCCGGCTGACGAACCTGGGAGCCTCACCAAAGCGTTCTTGAAAAGCCTGGCGTAACGCGGCCACGCGTGTCTCCTGGGTAGTCTGTGCAGGCGCTTCTCCGCCCTGTCCCATTTTATCCTCCTGGATTATTTAACCGTTTTCAGAATTAAATCGCACTAAATTTGTACTGTCTATTATGCGCCAAACGAGCCTTTTTTTAAAGTCCCCCGCCTGCCGACCCTGGCACTACATTTGCCGCTTTACAGATATGTTTGTTAGAATTAAACCAGCTTTTAACCGGAATTTTGGCATGAAAAGGGAGATATGAAGATGGCAGTTGTAGACGACCCCAAAGCCGCCAGCGATGCAACAGTTTACTCGGTTTACACTGATTTAAAGGTAATGCGCGATATTGCCAGAACCTGTACGCGGTGCGACCTTTGCAAGACCCGGACCCAGGTGGTATTTGGCGATGGCCCCTATGTGCCGCCCGGCGAAATCGGCATTATGATGATGGGGGAAGCGCCGGGCGAGGACGAGGACAAACAGGGCAAGCCTTTCGTGGGGCGGAGCGGCAAACTGCTCAACACTCTCCTGGAACAGGCCGGACTCAAACGCGAAACTATCTGGGTGACGAACACCAACAAATGCCGCCCGGTCCTGATTGAGGGCAAGTCGGTAAAGAATCGCGCGCCCACCCCACCGGAGCAAAAGGCGTGTGAAATCTGGTGGCAAAACGAAATTGACCTGTTAAAACCGCAAATCATTTTGTGCCTGGGCGCGACCGCCGCCAAGAAAATCCTTGACAACAAGGGTTTTATGATAACCAAGGACCGGGGCAAGTGGTTCCAGGGACCGAAAAACACCGAGGTGCTGGTCTCCTATCACCCCTCCTACGTGATGCGCCAGCAGGGCGAGGCGTTCACCCTGATTAAGGACACGGTTGTAGAGGATTTGCGCGAGGTGGTGCGGCGGTTGGAAGCTTTGCGGGCGGGCACCGCCCCTCTGCAACCCTGGCAAAAGAGTAATAAACCGGATGACGGGCAATTGTCGATGTTTTAACCCATTTTTAGATAAGAAAAAGCCCGGATTGGCCGGGCTTTTTTCTTACGAGATTATGTTGATTTTACCTATTTTTTCGCTACGGGCATAACCGAACCGTCACAAAACTGAACGTTAGCGGCTTCCCTGACCTTCTGGACTGCCGGTAACAGCAGGGCAATCAGGCCACCAGAAACCTGTTCAAGGTCGTTTTCGTCCATTTCGGGCGCTTCAGTCACTTTAACTTCTTCAGAAGTAGCTTCCTGGTTTTTAAGATTCTTTTCCATGATTTAACTCCATTTTTCTTAACACCAACAAAAAGTATGACTTTATTTTATTGGAAATAGTTAAATCAACCTATGATTATTATCACTGTTAATGGGATGCTGCTTTGGTTTGCGGAAAAATAGCCATATTGAACCCAATAAAGCCAGCAAACTCCCCGCCCACGCTACAAAAATTACAGGCTGGCTACTTACGCTGAGAGACAGAGTATGCTGTTGCTGGTCGTCCCAAAAATTTATCGTACCCAGGTGACTATCAAAATCAAAACCGAAAAAGACCTGCCATACGCTAAACAGACTCAATAAAGGAAGCAGCCACTTAAAAACACGAGACTTCGGCCAGAAATCGCACAAAGTTAACCCTACAACCAGACACCCCAAAATCAATATCGCTAATGCATCAAGCCAGGTTGTCCCGTACAAATCCAGGTCTGGCAAAATCTTCACCGGGTGGCTATTCCAGCCCAGAGCGTTAATAGTTAGTTCTTCACCATCAATAAAGTCAACTCGATACCAGGGCAAAAAGACCCCGGTTATAAGTAAAACGCCACCCAAAATTACAACTAAATAAGGCCACAACCGAAACCAATGCGCACGAATTTTTTGCATTTTCCCTGCCTTTTTATGATTGTTGTTGGAGGTAGAATGGTTGCAGGGTTCGATTTGTTGCCTTTTATTGCAGTTTCTAGCGGCCTGACTTTTGCTGGACCTATTAGAGTGTTTTTTGGATTTATGCGAAAGGAAATTTTTATGCCACACGAACACGCCGCTATGAGCGCCCAGATGCAGGAATGTATCGAGAACTGCACCAACTGTCACCGGAACTGTCTCGAAACCATCACACACTGCCTCGGTATGGGTGGTGCCCACGCCGCCCCCGACCATATCCGCTTGATGCAGGATTGCGTCCAGATTTGCCAGACCAGCGCCGACTTTATGATTCGCGGTTCACAGTTCCACGCCCGGACCTGTGGAGTTTGCGCGGAAATCTGCGAAGCCTGCGCCGACGACTGCGAACGCCTCGCCAAACAGGACAATGACGCCCATATGCAAGCCTGCGCCGACATGTGCCGAAAGTGCGCTGCGACCTGCCGCGAGATGTCCAAAATGGCCGCCTAACTCTTTAAACGGACCGGAGACACCCTTCGGGTGTGTGCCTTCGGCACAGAATGACAAGGGGAATGGCTTTACCCGTGCTAGATATACCTCAATCAAAAGTTTTATCTTTGCCAAAAGAAAATAGAGGTAAAGATGACCTTTACCTCTAACCAAATTAATTATCCTTTAATTGGCGTTTACCCCAGGCGGACTTCCTCGCTCAACGGATAAAGGTTTTCAAGCTCTTTCATCTTCTCCGGTGATAAAGAGCGGCAGGCCGGTTCGACCTGGACCAAATTCGTATGGAAGGTCGCGCCACCGCCCATATCCGCCGCCACATCGCTGGTGAGGGTGTTGCAGTTCCAGCCAAGCGGACTGTACCGCTGCCACCACAGGCTCAGGTGACAGGCTACCCCCGCCGCCACGCTATCCCGGTTGAGGTCGGCCACGAAATAAGCTTCCCCCCGGTCGTTCCAGGCCCGCACCCACTGGCCCTGCTCGATACCCCGTTCGCGGGCGTCTACCTCGTTCAGTTCGAGGTAAGGGCGCTGCTGTTTTTTAAGCATGGTCGGCATCTCGGCAAAGGAACTGTTCAAGAAGTGATGGGCCGCCGGGGTGACCAACCGGAGCGGGTATTTTGCAAAGAGTTCCGGCGAACCGTCGGCGCTCTCGGCGGTCGGGTTATGGGTCGGCAGTGGGTCGAACCCGGCCCGCAGCATCTTTTCCGAATATAGCTCAATTTTACCGCTCGGCGTGGGGTATTTGCCACCAGCGAAGGGATTGTAGGGGGTCGGCACGTTCAACCGGGCGAAAGTTTCTTTTTGCAACCGCTCGTAGGTGATACCGGCTAAATGGGGGTGTTTGCTATCCAGGGCCTGCCGTACCAATTCCTCGTCCGAATCCCGGAAAGCGGGGTCGTCGAATCCCATCTTGACGGCCAGGCGGCGGAAGACCTCCGTATTCGCCACCACCTCGCCCAGCGGCGGGATGGTCGGTTCGCTCAACTGGACGTAGAGATGGCCGTAGGCGGCGTGCAGGTCGAGACACTCGAAAGTGGTCGGGGCGGGCAACACCACATCGGCGTACCGGGCCGTATCGGTCATTACCTGCTCGTGGACCACGCAGAAAAGGTCTTCCCGTTCCAGCCCCGCGATAACCTTACGGCTGTTGGGCGCGACCACTGCCGGGTTCGAGTTGTAGACAAAAAGGGCTTTTACGGGCGGTTCCTTGTAATCCAGCAGCGCCTCACCCAGCTTAATCATGTTGATAGTGCGCGGAAAATAGTTGTGACGGCGCAGGAAGTCGGGCCGTTCCAGGGCGGCCTTGTTGAGCGGGAACGAACCGCCCGTGCTGAGCAAAGCCCCGCCGCCGACGTGCTTCCAGGCTCCTACCAGGGCCGGGAGACAGGTCACGGTCCTTACCATCATCCCGCCGTTGGTGTGGCGGTTGAGGCCGTAGGAGAGGCGAATAAAACTCGGTTTGGTAGTAGCGTAAAGGCGGGCAAAATCGCGGATTTGCTGGGCCGGGACGCCTGTGATTTGCTCGGCCCGTTCGGGCGGGTATTCCTTGACCCGTTCGGCCAGCAAGTCAAAACCGTAGGTGTCGCTGGCAATAAATTCCTTGTCGTGCAGGTCTTCCTCGATAATCACCTGCATCATACTCAGGGCCAGCGCCGCGTCGGTGCCGGGATAGGGCTGGATAAAGAGGTCGGACTGGTCGGCGGTCTTGGACTTGTGAGGGTCTACCGTCACCAATTTAGCGCCGCGCTTCTTGGCCTCGTTGATAAACGGCATCAGGTGGACGTTGGTCGAGACCGGGTTAGTACCCCAGGCGATAATCAGCTTCGCGTTGACGATGGTTTCGGGGTCGGTGCCGAACGAACCGCCCATCGTATAGGTGTAACCTTCTTTCCCGGCGGTCGAACAAATCGTGCGGTCGAGCAGGGACGCGCCCATGTAGTTAAAAAAGCGGCGGTCCATAGAGGCGTAACTGAGCAGACCCATCGTCCCGGCGTAGCTATAGGGCAAAATCGCCTCGGCCCCGTGGGTGGCGATAATCTCCTTGAATTTTTGAGCAATCAGGTCGGTGGCTTCGTCCCAGGAGGTGCGTTCGAACTGGCCGGAACCTTTGGGGCCGACCCGCCGCATGGGGTATTTTATACGCTGGGGACTGTAAAGCCTTTCGAGGTAATAATTGGTCTTGATGCACAGAAAGCCCTGGGTAAAAGGGTGGGACGGTTCACCCGTAACCTTCGTGACCCGGCCATTCTCGACCGTCGCCGACATACAACAGGTATCGGGACAATCGTGCGGGCAAATTACCCGCCTGGTCTCAACTTTTATGGTAGGACGGTTGGGCGCGATAGTCATGAATTCTGTTCTCCGGCAGTCATATTCTGGACAAGAAACCCTGCCCCAATCGGGTCGGATGGGTCAATAATAAATTCGTGGCGGCCCGTAATCCCGGCCTGCCCGCTCACTTCGGGTACAACCGCATCATAAGGGCCATATTTGGTCTTACCGACCACCCGCCCTTCGAAATAGCTTCCGATAATACTCTCGATGGCAATCGTCTGGTTTTCGGGCAATTCGCCTTTGGCGTAATGAAGGGCCAGGCGGGACGATACCCCGGTCCCGGTAGGCGAACGGTCCACCTCGCGGTCGGCAAAAACGCAGATGTTGGCGCTGTGGTGGGCGGGGTCGCGGGGCGGCCCTACGATAATAGCGCCGTAGAGAAAACCCAGGTCCGGCTCGAAAGGGTCCTGGATGGTGTGGGCCGCGTTGACCGCCGATTTGATGGACGCCCCCAGTTTGACCAGTTGAGTTAACGGCACTTCTTCTAAACGGTTAAAACCGAGCCGCTCGATAGGTACGACCGCATAATAGGCCCCGCCGTAAGCGATGTCCACCTTAACTTTGTTGAACTGGGAAAAACGCCGCCCGGTAATGGTCAGGTCGCGAGCGTAGAGAAACGAAGGTACGTTGAGAAACGATACTCTTTTAACCCGCCCGGTCGCTTCGTCGAGATGGGCGGTAGCCCGGACCAGCCCCGCCGGGCTATCAATATTCACCGGGGTTTGCGGGCCTTTGGGGGCAATCGCGCCCGTTTCCAGCAAGACCGTGACCAGGGCGATAATACCGTGCCCGCACATGGTGCTGTAGCCTTCGTTGTGCATGAAAAGCACGCCCAGGTCGGCCTCCGGCGTGACCGGGGGAGTTACGATAGCGCCGTACATATCGAAATGGCCGCGCGGCTCCCACATCAGGGCTTTGCGCAGGTGATCGTAATGCTCCTGCATATAGCGGCGGCGTTCGAGGATGGTCGCGCCCGGCAGTTCGGGAAAACCGCCCGTTACCACCCGCAAAGGCTCCCCGGCGGCGTGGGCATCAATGGTCTGGATAACCGTCACACCGTCTCGCCGGGTCAAATCGTTCTTATGCCAGTTCAGTTCAAAAGGTTTCTTGTCGGTCACGGCGGCTCCTGTTACTCAGGCCAGCAAATTGCGCAGGTAAAGCCCTTCCTCGGCGAAACGCCGGAAAAGCTCGGCCTGCTGGTCCCAATCCTTGGTCTCAATCTGTAAAATAATTTCGGTCTTCCCAACAGGGATATGTAGTTCACCCCGGCGGTGTTCGACCTGGCGCACGTTCATGCCAAGCTCGGCCACGGTCGTTAACAGGTGGACCAGTGTCCCCGGCGTATCGGGGACCGTCACCGCCACCGAAACATAGCGCCCGCTCGACACCAGGCCGAAGTCTATAATCCGGCCTACCAGGGTCGAATCGATATTGCCGCCGCTGATAACCACCGCGACTTTCTCATTAGGACCGAGGGGCACCTTTTTGTGAATCATTGCGGCCAGGGCCACCGCGCCCGCCCCTTCACCAATCGTGCGGGTCCGTTCGAGCAAGGCTACAATCGCCTCGCTTATCTGGTTGTCGTCCACGGTCACGACATCGTCCACGTAACGCCGGATTATGGCGGAGTTGGCCGCGCCCGGCAGTTTGACCTTGATACCATCGGCAATGGTGTTGGCGTTCGGCTGAATCGGGGTGTAATTCCCGCTCTGAATATAACCCAGGTATGGTGAAACGGCTTCAGTCTGGACCCCGATAACGCGGACGTTTGGGTTTTGCAGTTTGAGGGCCATCGCGGTGCCACCGAGTAACCCCCCTCCCCCCAGCGGTATGACCGCCGTGGTCAGGTCGGGCAGGTCTTCCAACAGTTCGAGGCCGAGGGTAGCCTGCCCCGTTATGACGTCCCAATCGTCATAAGGGTGGAGGAAGACAAAGCCGGTCTCGGCGGCCTGGTTGCGGGCAAAAGTGGCCGCTTCTTCCAGGCTGCTGCCATACTGGATGACCGTCGCGCCCATCTCCTGGCACGACTTGATTTTGGTCAGGGAAGCCCCCTGGGCCATTACGACTGTCGCGGCCAGGTGGTTGTAGGCGGCGGCGTAGGCGACCCCCTGGGCGTGGTTCCCGGCTGAGGCGGCGATTACACCAAGGGGCGGTTCCTCTCCGGCCTGGCGGGCGGCTTCGAGCAAGCGGGCAACCTTATTGCTGGCCCCCCGGATTTTGAAAGAGCCGGTTTGCTGCAAATTTTCGAGTTTTAAATAAACCTCGGCCCCACACTCGCCGCTAAAAAAGGGGCTCTTAACCAGGGAAGTACGGGAGATAACCCCCCGGATGCGCTCCTGGGCTTCCCGGATACTTTCGAGGTTTATCGGCAGTTGTTCGCTGTTGTTTTTCTCTAGCTGGGTGGTCATCTTATACCCACTCCTTGTTCTTCATTGAACATTTTTACGAACTTTTTACAGGCAACATTAAACATAGAAATGTATTGTAGCTGTAGGCAGTTGTGATTTCCATGAAATTCCCTGACCTTTAGCAGGTCATTTCCTACGTTCAACGTTTTGTTTTAACGAATTAGCTTAAAAACTTAATCATCTCGAACCCGACCAGGTCAACCGGTTTGGGCCGGGTGATAACTTCTTCCAGGGGGGTCGCGACGATACTATTCCCCGAAAGACCCATCATAACGCCGGACTTGCCTTCAAGGAGGGTCTGGACGGCAGCATAACCGAGCCGGGTCGCCAGAATCCGGTCAAAGGCGCTGGGCGCCCCACCCCGCTGAATATGCCCAAGGATAGTAACGCGCGCTTCGACAGAGGTGTGTTCGCGGAGGTAGGCGTAAATCTCGGAGGTCTTGAGTTGGGCTCCCTCGGCCACCACAATAATAAAATGGCTCTTGCCTCGTTCAAAGGCCGCCCGCAACTTCAGGGCCACTTCTTCCATATCGGTTGGAATTTCGGGAATAATCGCAACTTCTGCTCCACCCGAAAGCGCACTCATCATCGCCAGGTAACCGCTGTTACGCCCCATCACTTCCAGGATAAAGGCCCGGCGGTGCGAGGAAGCCGTATCCTTGATGTTATCAATCGCGTGCAGGATGGTGTTGAGACAGCTATCTACCCCGATAGCCACATCGGTACCGTACAGGTCGTTATCAATCGAGCCGGGCAAGCCAACCACGGGCATTCCCAATCGTTCCAGTTCAAGACCACCGGTCAGGGAACCGTTACCCCCGACAATAACGAGAGCTTCGATACCGGCGGCGCGCAAGTTTTCGAGGGCTTCCGCCCGGCCAGCCGGGTTCAAAAACCGGGCGCACCGGGCCGTATAGAGAAAAGTGCCGCCCCGTTGCATAACACCCCCCACGTCGCGGGGACCAAGTTCTACAAAACTCTTATCAAAGATACCCTGGTAGCCCTGCTCGATGCCAATTACTTCGAGGCCATTCTGAAGGGCTGTCCTGGTTACAGCCCGGATAGCGGTATTCATGCCGGGGGAATCCCCACCGCTCGTCAAAATTCCAATTCTTTTAAGGTCCACAATTTTCTCCCACTTGTAAATACCAGCCTGATTTTAGCACATTTCAGGGTGATTAGGGAGTAATACCAGGCTCGTTGGGTCTTAAATAGAATTGTAGTTTGTTATCACGACCATTCGCCGGGATTTCAATAGGGGTTTTTCAAACCCTCATACTTTTTATAAGTTGTGATAAAGTTATTATAAATAAAACCATTATACTGTAGCTATAACACAACAATAGGTAAGTAAATGACAATAAAAGTAACTTTTTCTCAAGCATAAGAAAACTTTGGTGAATTATGCGACAGGGTAATTGATGATGGCGAGACAATAAAAATCTCTCGGAAAAGTAAAGAGCACACCCGGAATCGAGACATTGTCATCATATCTGCTGCTGAATTGGAAGGCTTACCAGAAACGATTTACCTGTTACGTTCGCCTAAAAATGCTAAAAGACTACTTGATGCTTTGAACAGAGCACAAGCTCAAACAGGCAATCTTCTTAAATAAGGAAATTAGTGTTTGGTATAAGGGGGGCGGTGAGTATTCAGGCCGGACTTGAAATCGGCCTGGTTAGGTTGGAGGGGTAGAGTAACAACCGTCCGGGTGCCGGGGTTTTCCGGGGTAAGCGGGTTGGCCGGGGAAATTTTGACAAAACCGCCGAGCAAGGTCGCCCGCTCCTCAATATCGAACAGGCCCAGGTGACCGCCCTGGTAAGCCTTGGCGCGGGCTGCCGCCAGGTCAAAACCCTGGCCGTTATCGCAAATCGTCAGGCGCACCCCCGCCCAGGGATGGAGGCCGTCCGCCACGATTTTTTCCAGGGTTACCTCGACCACCGAGGCATTGGCATGCTTCAAAATGTTGGTGAGGCATTCCTGGGTGATGCGGAAAAGGCCCGTTTCCAGTTCGGGGGCCAGCCGCTCGTGTTCCTCGAAACCGGCCAGCGCGAAATTAACTGTAAGGTTTCCTCGTTCGCGGGCCGTCCGGTTGAGCCAGCGCACCGCCGGGATTAGACCCAGGTCGTCGAGCATGGTCGGGCGCAAATCGAGGGCCAATTTGCGCAATTCTTCCAGGGTCGTGGCCGCCATTTCTTTGAGACCTGCCAGGCTTTGCTGTAAAGCCAGGTCCTCCGCCGGGGCAGAGCGCCGGGCCGCTTCCAGGCCCATAATCATCGCCGTCAGGGATTGGCTGGCCTCGTCGTGCAACTCACGGGCAATCCGCTTGCGCTCGTTTTCCTGGGCGTTTATCACCCTGGCCGTCATCACCTGAAGCTGGCGCTGGTCCTCCTGGATAACATGGGCGTTATCTTCCAGGCGGTTGAGCATGTGGTTCAAGGCTGTCGTGAACTGGCGCACATCGGGGTCGGTAATTTTGCTGAGCTCCGCCCGTGCCCGCGGATTGCCGGTATGGACCTTGGAAATCACCTTTTGCAATTCTTCAAAGGGCCGGAAGGCCAGTTTCAAAATGACAAAATTGACCGTCCCGCTAAAAATCACCGCCACCGAAATAATCACGCTAAAGGTAACGATATTAAACTTCCCGGCCTCGGCTATTTGCGCGGTCAACCACGAACCGATGATAGCGCCGCCCAGGATTACCACCAGGTGAAAGGCGTAGATTTTTTTGAGCAGCGAAAGTTTTGCCCAGAAAGAAAATCCCCTGGAACGCCAGGTGTGTTTGATTTTACTGTCAACCGTATCGCGTGTTGCCATATTTCTACCAGCCCGGCAGTAAGTAAACCCTGAAATTAGTCGGCATCGGAAAGTTTAGCCTGAAGCAACCTGTTACACACAATTATACTATAAATCGGCAACAGCGCATGGGTAGGTTGGGCCGAATAACACAATCTTTACCAGTTGTTAATCACGTCCGGCGGCAACTGGAAGACCGGCCCGTTTTCGTCGTCCGGTAACTGGTCAGGCATGGCGGCAACGACCGTTTTGCGCCGGGCCGCATCCAGGGCTGCTTCAACCGAAGGCTGTTTTGCGAGCCATTCCAGGTGCAGCAGGGTTGGATAGGCGATATTGAAATCCCCGGCGTTGTAGCGGGCCAGGGCCGTCTGAGGGGTCAACCAGAGACCGTCACTGGTTTCCAGGTGGTCGCTTTCGGCGGCCTGGTCGAGCGGCACCCCGGCGAGGAAAAAGCGGGCATCGAAGCGGTAAGGCTCGCTAACCGGGGTAATCCAGTGGGAGAAATAAACCAGGTTAGGATAGTCCAGCCAGAGCTTCTCCCGCTTCAGCATCTCAAAAAAGTTGAGTTGGTCCGCCTGCATTTCCAGCCGGTACTGCGCCAGGCGCTCGGCTAATCCCTGGTCGGCGGTCAGGTCGGGCGGGTTCCCTGCTTTATCAACTGCCAGCAAGACCCCGCTTTCTTCGAAAAGCTCCCGGAAAGCCGCCGTATACAGCCCGGCCTGCTGGGGGCGGGTCAAGGGCACTTCAGCCTGCCAGGCCCCTTTATAGGGCATGTCGCGGAAAAGGGGCGCTTCCCTGGTCGGCTCGAACCCGCGCAACAATGCCAGGGCCTGCGGACCGGAGTCGGCTTCTTCCAGGCGGCCCCCCGGAAAGACATAGCGGTCCGGCATAAACCGGCTTTTGGAATGGCGCCGGACCATGAACAACTCAAAACCGCTGTGAGCAGCAAAACCGCCAGGGGTAGCGTCCGCAAGGGGACGAATCACCATAACGGTAGAACTGGGTTTGGGTAAAGGAGGCGCTTTTTGTGGTTCCATCTTAAATTCAAACCATCCTATTGCTAAATTGGGCCTTCCGGCACCTGTTAAAGTAAGTTCAATCTAATCCAGCCGCCGCCAAAAGTCAAGGAAAATCATACAAAACCCACCCACATATTTTTCGCCAAATATGATAATATAACCCCAACCCAGACTCTTTCCGGCCAGTGGGGAGCATAGATGAACCAGCCAGACAAGCAAAAACTCAAGCAGGCCCAGGCTTTGCTCCAACAGGGACGCAAGGCTCAAGCCCATGCCATGCTGCTGGACCTGTCGCGAAATAACCCCGACGAAAGTGCGGTCTGGCTGTGGCTGGCTTATACCGCCGATGACCTGATTTATGCCGGGTCTTACCTCCAGCGGGTCAAACGGATTGACCCCCACAACGCCGCCCTGCCTGACGCCGAGGAGTGGCTGGCCCACGAGGAAAGACAGCGCTCCCGGGCAGAAAGTTCTTCCCGCAAACCAGCTATGCCGCTGCAAGAAGCTCTCAGCCAGATTGAGTCGAAGCCCCGACCCCATGAAACCAGGCTCCAACACGCCCGAAGGACCGGTAAAATCCTCGACGAGCCGACCCAACTCGCTACCCGCACTCCACCTCCCAAACGACGCCGCAACCGGTCGGGACTTAAAATCAGCCTCTTTTTCCTTTTAATCTACCTGGTATTAGGCGCATTAGTGGCCTATCTCATCGCCAGCAATAGCAAACCTGAAACCGATTCTTTGCGCCGGGCCGGGTTGCCGGTCTACCCCGGCGCTATCCCCCTGACTCTGACGTCCCAGGACCGCGATACCCTGGTTAAAAGCTACGGGGCCAGCCAGCCGGAAAATTCCAGGGATCTGGAGTTCGAATTTTACAAACTGAAAAAGAGTGAGCAATACACGGCCCTGACCTATTACGATACCGAAATGCGCAAACTCGGCTGGGAACCACCGCCCCAGGATTCAGCCAGTAGCGACCCTTTTACCCTGAAAAGTTACCATAAAGATAAGCAGTCCTTTTTTGTCTTTACCTCGGACATTCCTGGCAACGCCTCGCCCCTGCAAAGCATTCGCAACCAGTTAAGCCAGGACGATTTGCTGTTGATAGTCTTTCATACCGAGGAAATTTAAGCTGTGAATGGGGCCTTTTAAAAGACTATATGTGATACAGTTCATTGGACAGAGTCGGCAGGATTACTATAATACCTTCATACCAAAAGTTGTCGCGCTGTTTACCTATCCGTAATTTCTCGCTTTTTAATACTGAATAGTCGTTTTTATTCAAGGAGGCTTGTATAATGTCGAATAACTACCCGCCTCAGGGTGGAGGACAACCAAACCAACCCCCTTCGCCTTACCAGCAGGGGCCGGTCCAAAACCAACCCCCAGCCATGCCGGGCTACTACGCACCACCACCCGCCCCCGGAACCTATCCGAACCCCAATCAGAATCCTTACGGCGCGCCTCCTAACGGCCAGCCTTACCCACCTGCCGCTTACCCGCCCCAGGCTTCCCGGCCCGCCAGGAAAAAGGGTGGCCCCGGCGGTATTATCGCAATTGTCCTAATCGTAGTAATTATTGGTGGGGCGGTCATATTGGGCGTCCTGGGCGTTTTCAATAATGTAGACGCCACCGACTATCCGGGTGCAACCAAGGCCAGCCTGACCGACAAAGGTACGACCTATGTCAACGGTCTTTATGACAATAAATCCTCGGACCGGGACAACCGCAAGGTCTTTCTGACCCCCGACTCCCCGGACAAGGTTTTCCAGTTTTACAAAGACGACCTGGCTAAAAAAGGGTGGACCTTTGACAAGGACGGTCAACTGGATGGTATCGCGGCCAGCCAGTTTAGCAAGAATAGCGACCTGATTATTGTAATCGCGGGTGGTCCTTCGGAGGGTCTGATTAAAGACGAGGGCACTCAGAACTTTATTATCGTGGTTACCGGGCAGAAGGTTTAATCAAAACTTACTTTGGAAAGGGCCGGTCGGGTTTCCGACCGGTTTTTTTATTGTCAGAATATTTTTCAGGCCAGGGGCAGGCTAAGCCGGAAGGTTTTGCCGGTTTCGTCACCCATTTCGAGCGAACCTCCATGCTCGATAATAATTTCCCGGCTGATAGAAAGGTCCAGCGCCAACCGGCCCTGGCGGTGAGAAAAAGCCAGGGGGTCAAACTGGTCGGGCGAAGAACCCTCTAAGGGTTGGGCCGGAACGCTGGCGAGGGTGACCGAAACAGCGTCAAAAGGGCCGGAATGGGTCTGGATTGTAATGGAACTGCCCGGCAAGACGGTTTCCAAGAGGTCTTGCAAAAGACTCTGGAAGATGTTTTGAAGCTGGTGAGCAATCAACCGGACCGGCGGCAAGTCCTCCGCCAGGTCGAACTCTACCATAATCTCCTTCTGGTTGAAATCTTTTTTCAACGTTTCGAGGGCGGCCAGGAGTAGAAAATTAACGTCGGCGGAAAGGGTTTCGTGGTCGTTGGAAGGATAAAACCGCCGCAAAGTCATAACAATCTGGCTAATCCGGCTGATTTCGGTGTTGGCAAGTTCAAGATAGCCTGCCCGGTGGCGGCGGTTCTTGCGGGAATCCAGGCCAAGTTCGAGGGAAGTCCGCAAAGATTGGAGCGGGTTATTTATTTCGTGGGCCAGGGCAGATATTATTTTACCAATGGAAACCTTGCGGACCATGGTCCGGTGTTCTCGCTCGACAGCGCGATGCTCGGCCAGGCTGCCCAGGTTTGCGAAAGCCCCCAGTAGTTCACCTTCGCGCCCGTAAAGGCCGCATACCCGCGCCTTGAAAGTCCGCTGCGGGTCATCTTTGGCGACAAACTCGACTTCTTCTTCGGGGAAACTGTTACCATTTTCCAGCCCTCGCTTGAAAAGCGGGGAGTAACCGGAAGCCTGGTTAAGACCTAAATCCCACAGAAACAGGCGACCCACCACTTCTTCGGGTCTATACCCTAAGAAAGCCCCGGCAGCTTCGTTAAAAATCGCCACCCGGCCATCGGGGCCGGTCAGGATGACACCTTCGGTCAGCTTTGCAAAAAAAGCGTCGAGCCATTCCCAGAAGATTTTCCCCTGGTCCTGGGTCATTTCGGGGAAAGGGGGTAAAGAGGCACCGGAAATGACCGGTGAGAACCGGGAAGCCGGGAGTGAGAGCGAGGTTTTTTTAGGCATTTTAAAAAAGTATTCCGAGACAATTTTTATTTGCCCCGCCTGATAGGTAAGCCGCTGCGCGCCCAGCCTGGCATCCCGGCAGGAACTTCATAAACCAAACCAAAGCCATTTTGCCGGAGAAAACTTAAAACGGTCAGGCTATGATAACGTTTTGCGGCTACGACCGTCAGTTCTCGCCTACTTTCAAGTTCTTGCCAGCGCCGGGGAACTTCCAGGTAAGGTAAGTGGATAGAGCCTTCGATGTGATATTCTTCCCATTCGGCCTGGCTTCGTACGTCCACCACCGTCATGATTTGTTGTAATTTCCCCTGGGAAATCTCCTGCCAGAGTTGCCTGACCGTTAGTTGCGGGAACGTTTCCAAAGTTGTCGAAAAATTTAATTCAGTATAGCCTATTACATTAAAACCTGCTTGCATAAGACTAAAAGCGGCAGCCAGCCGTTCCAGCGAGGTTTCGCATACCAGCACCAGGGGCCGCCCGGTCGAGGTAAACGAACTGACTTGCCGGGCAAAACCGTCCGGGTAAAAGGCAATATTCAGGGAACCGGCCAAATGGCCGCTGGCAAACTGGCGAGGCTGCCGGATGTCGAGTAAAATCGCGCCCCGTTGTAATTCCCAGCTTAATTCCTTCCCATTTAAAAAGCGCTCCGAACTTTGTTGCAATTTCTGATTCGTGATTAGTTCCATTAAAACGCCGACCCTGGATAGTAGAAAATGCCAATATTAGGAGGACGAAGTTTTTATATTTGCTGGTACTGGCATTATGATAACCTTTTCTGAAAGAAGTTAGGGTTGAATTTGGGGATTGTTATGGTAAATATTAAGGGGTGGAAAGTAGGGGAAGTTAAACTTTACCAGGCAGAAAAAGTAATCGGCGGGGAAGGCTTCCAAATTCGATAAAACCAAAATGTAAATAAAAGTTTTGGGCTTTATCATCTTTGGCATCTACCACCAGGGCATTTGCCATTAATTCAGATTTTGAGGCCCGTTCCACGGCATCCCAAAGAATGGAGGCCCCCAATTTTTGGCCCTGGTAAGTTTGGTCAACGGCAAAACGGCCTAACCGAACTACCGGCACCGAGCGATAACGGGGCAAACGCTTTGCCAGGTCTTCCGGCAAATCGGAAAGTAAAACGCTCCCCGCCGAAAGAGTATAGAACCCGGCTACTTTATTTTTATCTTCATCCATTAAGACGTAACAATTTGCCAACCTGCGACGCTGGTCCTGAGTTGCCTGGGTCTTGAAATAGCGGTCAAGCACCTCGATACCGCACGAAAAAGAAGCTCTATCATGTTTCGAAGATAAAGCCTCAACGATAAATCCTGGCATTAACGCGACTCTCTAATAAGTCGTTTATGGGCTTCTTTAGCGCGTAACATGGCCGGTGACAATTCAGGAGGGTCCAACAGGAGTTCGGCGAAACGCTTTTGGTCCTCCATCGAAAGCCGAATTATATGTTCCTGCTCAATTACCTGGTGAGCGATCTCTTGGGCGGCGGAGGTAATAAAATCACTAAGGCTGCGACCCTGAATTTCAGCCGCATGCCGAATAACCGCGAGAGCTTCAGGAGTAATCCGCGCTTCAATTCGCTCAGATTTAGCTGGTTGTGACATGGTTGCCGCCTTTCCAATATAGAAACATATAGCCCTGATTAATTGTACGGTAAACAACCGTACAAATCAAGAGATTTAAAATATTCTTTAATTTTTTTCTTTATTATTTTGGCGGCTCTGTTCAAGGACGAGGCGGGCCACTTCAAGCCGGGCTTGCTCCTGGCGCTGGTGGTTTTCGAGGTAGGTGGCGGCCCGCTCTTGCATCCGGCGGCGCAGCAAAAAGGAGATATAAAGCAGGAGGGAAATCAGGACGGGAATGCTCAAAAAAGAGGCCCAGGCGAAGCTTTCTCCACCCAACCAGCCGAGCAAAAAGGCTACCAGGGTCAGCCCGGCGGCACAGTAACCAAGGTAAGGCCCGGCCATATCCAAAGAGCGCCAGAAAAAATTGTTTGAGACAGGCGGCGGGGGTGGCACTTCTTCCTCGCGGTCGGTAGCGGCCTCGGCCAGGCGACTCAGGTCTTCTTCGGAAGTGGCAAAATGGGGGTTATCGTTTTCCATCGGGATTGTTTCCCCGTCTTTTGACACCAGGAGGCAGGTTAGATTGGGCTTGCCGCCGGGCCTGGGTCTGAATCTGGTCGACTGTCGCGGTAAAACCGTCCGGGCTGGCCGAATCGGGAGGCAGGTTGCGTTCGCGGCGAGCCTGGTCGAAAACCTCGCGCAGTTGGTCCTTATGCTCGCTCTCTAACTGGGCGAAAAGTTCCGTGCGGCGCTGCTTGTTAAGCTTGTAACGCACGTAGGCCACCCAGCACGCCGCCCCAAAACAGGCCAGGATAGGTAGCATAGTGAGTTGGGCCAGTAGCGCCTGGTTGGCATAAGCCAAACCGATAGCGATAGCCGAGAAAACCCCGGTTGCCACGTTTATCTGCCATTGTAGCCGCCACAGCCGCTTGAGCTTTTCCGCCATACCTCACCTGAATTACAATTGCCAGGGGTTAGCGCCCGTCTTCACTCGCTGACAAAACCGGGCGCTAAACCTTAATTTATTCGGTCACTTCGCCCCACATACCCTCGGCGTCACCCTGCCCGGCCAACCGTACCAGCCTGGTAGGAGTAACCCGGTTGTGCAGGGGTTCCTCGGAAGAAGCGTAAACCCGGATATAGTTGTCCGTCAGACCGCTCCAGACCATCGAGTCGGCGGTATTCTCGCTGCTCTCCCACAGGACCGGGCGGACCTCCCCCACGAACCGTTCCCGCCAGGACCGGCTCAATTCGTCCGAGAGCAACCGCAATTTCTCACCGCGCTCTTTCTTGATTGGCTCAGGCACCTGGTTGGGCATGGTCGCCGCGCTAGTCCCGGCCCTGGGCGAGTACGGGAAGACGTGCATCTTGGCGTAACCCATCTGGCGGGCGAAAGCCAGCGTTTCGGCGGCCTCCTGGTCGGTCTCGCCGGGGAACCCCACGATGACATCGGTCGTAATCGAGGCGTCGGGCAGTTCCCGGCGAATCTGCTCGACAATCCGGGCGTAGCGTTCCAGGTTATAGCCCCGGCGCATCCGTACCAGGGTCGCGTCGCTCCCGGCCTGTAAAGCCAGGTGGAAATGACGGCTCAGACGGCGGTCGCGCTGCCAGAGTTCGAGCAGGGTCGGGTCATAGTCCTGCGGTTCGAGCGAGGTTATCCGCAAACGCGGCAAGTCTACCTCGTTTAGCACCGCTTCCAAAAGGGCCTTCAACCGGACCGGACGCGCTTCAAGCGCACCGTCCGGGGATGGGGCCCGGTATTTTCCCAGGTGGACCCCCGTTAAGACCACTTCCTGGAACCCGGCGGCAGCCTTCTGGCGGACCCCCTCGACGACTTCCCGGATGCTGACGCTCTGCGGGCCACCACGGGCGGTCGGCACGATACAGAAAGCGCACCCGGCGTTGCAGCCGTCCTGGATTTTCACCATCGCCCGCGTGCGGTAACTGTCCAGGGTATGTGGGTGAGCTTCCGGCGCGGCCAGGCCACCCGCGAAAAGGAGGCGGGAAGGTTCGGGCCGGTAAGGCAGTTCGTAGTTAAGCCGCTCGGAAACCAGTTCGACCAGCCGTTCCTCATCGGTCTTTCTCACCACGAGGTCAACTTCGGGTATGCCGCTCACCTCGCCGGGGCTGGTATAGACGTAACAACCGGTGGCAACCACGACCGCCTGTGGATTAGCCCGTTTGACCCGGCGCAGCATCTGGCGCGATTTGCGGTCGGCCACGTGAGTCACGGTGCAGGTATTGACGATATAAACGTCGGGCGTGACCTCGCCGTGAGGCTCAACCAGGGCGAACCCGGCCCGCTGGAAATTGTCGGCCAGGGCTTCGGTTTCGCTAAAGTTGACCTTGCAGCCGAGCGTCACCAGGGCCACTTTTGGCCGCAAATCCCCGGCTGGTAACTCTTTCTCGAAAGAGAGCGGGCGGGTTTCCTGGGCCGGGCCGGTATGCGTATCCAGGGCCTCCCGGTTTATTAAAGTGATAGTTCTACTGCTCAAAACAAACCTTTTATAGCGTTGAACGTTTGCCCAAAAAGGGTACGAAACAACATGCAACATAATTGTAATTCGTTAAATGGTGGAGATATAGGAGAAAAATTTGCTATTACCTTTTTGCCCCACGTTCAACGTTTAACGTTGTTTCGTTTAACGATTGTTCTCTTCTTTCCGGCGCAAAAAGGGCAGCCCGGCAGGCTGCCCCCTCGAAATTCCGGTTGCCCTATTATATTCTTCCAGGACGGCCACGTAAAGGGCCGCCTGAAAACCCCTGGAACCTAACTGCGCACCTGGGAGGTTGGGACCAACCCGGCGACTTCCGGCGCGGCTTTACGCTCTTTCAGGGTGATACTGGTAAACGGCACCCGGAACTCGTTGAAAACCTCGATGCTAATCAGAAAGCCGATGAAAATAAGGGTTACACCCAGCAAAGTCGCCAGGGAAAAAGCATCGGCCCCGTTCGCCAGGTGGAACCGCTCGATAGTCCCGGCGGCGCTGGCAGCCATAGCCCCGGCAAAAATAAAGCAGTTACTGACCACCCGGTACAGTTTAATCCGTTTGCGCCAGAAGACCCAGGCGCTCTGGGCGGCCCCGAAAGCCAGGAACCCGGCCCCAAAGATGTTAAAGAAAGGCGTCAAAACCCGCACATAGCCTGGAAAGCCCGCCCCGGTCACTTCCTGGGTCGAAACTGTCGGCAGGGCTGAAACATCCACCTGGGCCGTAAAGACCAGGGTCGCCGCCGTCACAAACGCGATAACCAGGACCGCCAGGGTTGTCACCGCCAATTTGCGCCGCGCAATCAGGAAGACCGTGCCCATTCCCAGAAACGAACTGGTCCCCATCGCGCCACAAATATACCAGAGCCGGTAGTAATTGGTGTCGGACTGCCAGCCATTAGCCGTACCCAAAAACTGGGCGAAAGCGGCCGCCGAGAACATAAAAAGTCCGATGGTCCAGACAACCTGGTAAGTTTTATGTTTGTGGAGGAACTGGTCGAGGACCATGAGGGTAAACAGGAAGCTGACCACTGCGGCAAGTAAAGGCAAAATAACAGTGAAGTTCATATTTTTTCTCTAAAAGCTACTTTGATTTTAGGCGAGTCATGAAAGGTTTCCGTGAGAGCACAGACGGAATAAGAATCATTATATGCCAAAAACCGCCCGGTGAAATAGGGTCCAGACCCTAATTGGCCGCCAAACGGTTAATCTTAACCAAACTTAACCTATCACAATTGTAACCGGGCGCATTTGGCGAAACGGGGCTCGCAAAAAGCTTTGCCGGTGCTTTCTTCAAAAGTCTCCGGTAATGGGGAGGTATTGCCGGGTTTTACCTGTGTCAGGACAAATGGAGTTTTAACTACCCGGTTTCTTTTCGGGTCCACCCGGCAAAGAAAGCCCTTCCATCGGCGGCAAATCCTTCAGGCTGGACAGGCCAAACTGGTGCAGAAATTCAAAGGTAGTGCCAAAAAGGACCGGGTGCCCGACCGTCTCGGCCCGACCGACTTCCTCGATTAAACCGCGCGCCTGCAAGGTATTGATAACCCCGCTGCTATCCACCCCGCGCACCGTCTCGACGACCGCCCGTGTCACCGGCTGGCGGTAGGCAATAATAATCAGGGTTTCGAGGGCTGCCGCCGAGAGTTTGTTGGCCGCCTGCAAACCCAGGAACCTTTCGATATAAGGGGCCACCTGGGGCGCGGTCACCAGTTGGACCTGCCCATTATGGCGATAGACCCGCAACCCCCGTTCCTGGGCTTCGTAGTCGGTGTTGAGGGCATTCAGTAGTTCTTCGAGCCAGCCCGGTTCGATTTCGAGGGCCTTGCCCAAATCGGCCACGTTTACGGCGTCCCCGGCCACGAAAAGCAACGCTTCCAGGGCGGCGATTTGTTGATTAATATTGCCGGTCAGTTTGGTTTCCGGCGCTTGGGACGGTGTTGTTTTTTTGGAGGATTTTTCCAGGCTCAACTTGGCGGCTTTCTTTCAGGCTTGGCTTACTCACAGGTTGCTTAAACTGCCGCTATTATAATGGATTTCCCGCGAAATAAAAGTTCTTCTAAGCCTTTATTTTCTCAAAACAAAAAAATCCCAGCTTCGAGGGCCGGGAACTTTTCAGTTAGAAAACCTAGTAGACAGTCTAAATTTGATTGATAAGTTAGCTATAATCTGGTAAGGTTATAGCATGAACAAAAAATATATTGTAGAACTGCCTGATACTGAGCGCGAGTACCTTTTAGAATTTATCGCTCAGGGTCA
>Ga0209915_1000604_pt1 | contig 72966 bp, 49 predicted proteins | sample ThiBiot_750_plan_FD_183952 | JGI IMG/M metagenome (GOLD analysis project Ga0209915, IMG submission 183952) | Wastewater bioreactor microbial communities from Cape Town, South Africa - Thiocy_cont_750_plan (SPAdes) | ecosystem: Engineered > Bioreactor > Thiocyanate-remediating > Anaerobic-Aerobic... | reverse complement strand
ATCTCCTCGTTCAATGGCTCTCAACACCCTCTCGCGTAAATCTTGGGAATAGGCTTGCATGATCATCCTCCTTTAATACACGGATATCATACACTATAATGTAAAAACTTAAATCAAAAATGCTCTAGCTCATCAGGAGAGCGAAATCTCTTGGAAAAATCTTCGGCTGGCAAACAAAAAAACATCGAAGGCTGCCCGCCGAAGCCTTGGCAAGAGCGGGTTAATTAAATTACTGCGCAGCTTCGGCTAGAATCCCCCTTGATTTGAAAGACTGTAACGGCTAAGGTTTTGCCTGTGCCCGCTTGGTGGAATGGTAGACACAACAGACTTAAAATCTGTCGATCGAAAGGTCGTGCCAGTTCGAGTCTGGCAGCGGGCACCAAGATTTCTCTAGGGTTTTTAACATTTTTATCTAGCTCTCCTTCTCCCAAAACTACGTCAAAATATAGTAATTTCTTTCCCAATTGATGACAAATTGATGACAATTAGGGAGAGATGTGATATTAACATTTAAAAAGTAGATAAGAGGTCAATGTGCCTAAAATCACAAAACGCTTTGTAGAAAGCATTTCTCCAGATCCAAAAGAGACCTTGAAATATTGGGATTCCGAACTTAAAGGGTTTGGAATTGTTGTATTGCCCAGCGGACGACGAACTTATTGCGTTCAATATCGCAATCAGCATCGTATTCTTAAACGATTTAAGATTGGTGTTCATGGGCAAATTACAGCTGAAGAAGCCCGTGATTTAGCTAAGAAAATGTTAGGCCAAGTAGCTCATGGTGAGGACCCTGCTGAAAAAAAGAAAGCATTATAAAAAATTAGCAACCATAAAAGATCTTGCTCAAGATTATGTCGAACGCCATGGCAAACGAAAACGTACAAGAAGTTTAAAAGAAGATCACATATTATTGAAGAATATTATATTACCATATTTCGGAGATAAGAAGGTTGAACATATTTCTCGTAGGGATATTGAAAGTGTCCATCTTCGACTCGCAAACACTCCTTACCAAGCCAATCGCTTTTTATCATTATTTTCAAAGATGTTTTCTTTACCGATTGCTTGGAGCTTGCGAACCGAAAACCCAGTAAAAGGTATTGAGTGTTATCCTGAAGAAAAGAGAGATCGTTGGTTGGATGCACAAGAACTCAATCAACTTTGGGTCGCTCTAAATGAATACCCTAAGCACAAGACAGCATTTGCTTTTAAACTTCTTATTTTAACGGGAGCAAGAAAGAATGAAGTTTTCCAAGCAACTTGGGATTAATTTGATTTAGAAAAAGGAATTTGGACGAAACCATCACATGTAACAAAACAAAAAAAGAGGGAACATTTACCACTTTCAGAGAAAGCGTTAAGTGTTCTTCATGATTTAAAAAAATTTAGAAATGAGAAATCCTTTTACCTTTTTCCGGGAAAAGTTGAGGGCAAGCCCCTTCAAGATGTTAGAGGGTTTTGGAATAAAATATTAGAGGCTGCAAACTTAAAAAACGTCCGTATTCATGACTTACGTCATACTCACGCCTCGCACCTTGTATCAAGCGGATTAAGTTTGAGTATCGTGGGAAAACTCTTAGGGCACACTCAAGCCTCTACTACACAGAGATATGCTCATTTAGCGGATGAGCCTTTAAGGCAGGCTGTAGAACTGTTTGGGAGCAAGCTTAATGAAGAAAAATAAATCTTAAAAGCTTATATTAAACATTTTTATATCTATTAGGTGATAGTTTGCCCCAAAGATTATTTTATATTCTTAACTAAACAAATCCCAAAGTATGCATATTAGCAGGAAATTAAAGTTGTACTATTTTATTTTCCTGCTAAAATAAATACCATGAGTATACAAAAACAAATGAAATTAAAAACCCTTTTTAAAATATGGCCTATGCATACGGCCTTACCTATAGCATGGTTAAAAGAAAAAGGATTTTCTCCATCCCTCATTCAAAAATATGTATTCTCTGGTTGGGCCCAGCATTTAAATCGAGGGGTTCTCATAAGGCCAGATGATAGGGCTGAGTGGAGTGGGCTCGTCTGGGGGCTCCAGCAAGTGTATCCTTTTCATGTGGGTGGAAAAACAGCTCTTGAGCTTCAAGGAAAAGCTCATTTTGTGAAATTTCAAGAAAACAACATTTTTCTTTTTACAAAACCTGGATTTAAATTACCAAAATGGCTCAATCAAGAAAAAAATTCTATAAAATTTATTCATGTGCCAACAAATCTTTTTGTTAGAGATATAGGTATAAAAGAATATTCCTTTGGAGAATATAGTTTAAAAATTTCTAATCCGGCACGAGGATTTTTAGAATATATGCATCTTTCTAAAAGATATCATAGCCTAGATGAGGCTTATTATCTCATGGAAAATTTACATTCTCTTAGTCACAGCCTTATGCAAGAAGCTTTAGAAGAATGCAGATCTGTAAGGGTCAAACGTTTGGTGCTTTGCCTTGCTAAAAAACAAAACGCCAATTGGCTTAAAAATCTTGATCTCTCTAAAATAAACTTGGGTAAGGGAGTAAGAGAAGGTGTTGAAGAAGGGCGGTATGATCCTGAGTTTTTAATAACATACCCGAGATCATGGGATAAGAATGAAAATGAAAGCCTATTTTGAAAAACAAGTTCAGCTTCTTCTTGAGGTTTTAGAAACAATTGTTCGCGGTGACTTATTTGCCCTTAAAGGAGGTACGGCAATTAATTTTTTTCATACGGACCTTCCTCGGCTCTCAGTTGATATCGATTTAGCTTACACGCAGATTAACTCTAGAGAAGAGTTTTTGAAAGAAAATCAAGCGTTTTGTCATACAGTAGGCCTTGACCTACGAAGGAAGCATGAAGCCCTCGTACAAATTCAAACAACCAAAGAAGGTATTCCCAAGCAAATGAATATTTCTTCAAAAAATGCGGAAATTAAGGTGGACATAAATATCGTATTGAGAGGAACTGTTTATCCTATTGTTTTGAAAGAATCTTGTGAGACAATTAAAAGAAAATACGAGACTATTCTTCGTCTTAACACTCTTTCGTTCGAAGATATCTATGCAAGCAAATTTTGTGCGGCTCTTGATCGTCAACATCCAAGAGACCTATTTGATATCATGGTCTTTTTTCAAAACCATGTGATAACTGAGAAGTTAAAAAAGGCGTTTTTAGTCTATTTGATCAGTGGAAGTAGACCTATATCCGAATTTATCAGCCCTAATCGATTGGATCAAAGGTCCTTTTTTGAAAACGAGTTTTTAGGTATGACTGATTATAAACTGTCATATCGTAATCTTGAAGAGGCAAGAGAAGTCCTCATCCAGAAGATTGATGATGCATTCAATCAACAAGATCGCGAGTTTCTTATTTCTGTTAAAAAAGGAGAGGCTAACTGGGAATATTTAGGCATAAATCACATTAAAGACATGCCCGCAGTAAGGTGGAAAGAATACAATCTCATGAAAATGTCGTTCCAAAAACATGAAGTAGCTTTGAATGAACTTAAGAGAAAACTCAAAGTTTAACAGGAATAGAGCAGGGAAGATGGTTTTTAATTTTGCCACTTTTGCATAGCCTTCACATTCTTGCCTGAGAGAATCCCATTTCAGTCCAGCAGATTTAAGAGAATTTCTCATCTCATCCGAAGGCTTTTTTCCAATTTCACAATGCCAAGACTTTCATAGTTTGTTCGATTTCCCTGAAGAAAAAGCAACTCCTCCTTGACGAATCCACACGTCCATTTGTTGCGTGTCAGATTCTTTTTCTTTTAAAGACAGAAGTCCTCCTAAAAGAGCATTTGAATTCCAGTCTTCCAGTTTGGCTTTAAAAACAAGTCCACCAAGCTCGATGAGTCTGCGAGTTCTATTTTTCCTTTCTTGAATGTTTAAGGAAGCTTCCAGTTGCTTAAGACGGTTTTTCCGTTGCTCAAGCCTTTTTCGTTTTTCAATAAGATTGGTTTGTGTCATGCGCTACTCCAACAAAAAAGCTATGTTTATTGAGAGAATTATATAAAATTTGAGGAAAAAAATCAAAGAAAAAGAAACAAGAAGTTATTGAAATAATTAGAATAACAATGACAAAATACAAAAAATCGCCTCTTGGGCGTTAGGGGCTATGTTGTAAAATCAGCCCATACGCAATATGCAAACTCAAAAATGAGTTTGCGCTTATGCTCAGGAGATGATAGAGTAAAGGACTTAGAAAAAATTTCCCCTAAAGAACGAACGCTACTTTAAGAACACCATAAATCGAGATTCATCAAGATAAAAAATAAGCAGGGCTTTCTTACGAAGCTTCTGAGAAATTAAAAGAATTAACTTATTTTTCCTTCATCTAAATTTCAGAAACTTACTCAGAGACATTTTTAAAAAAAGTATTGGGGATAGTTAGACGTAATTCATATTTGGAAACTTCTTACATCCTTAAGGAATAACCGTGGCCATTCAATTTGCGCGCTGTGAATATATCTCCAGGAGGACAGGAGCAAATGCCTGTCGTAAGGCTTCTTATAACCAGCGCGATACTGTCCCATGTGAGAGAACAGGAGAGGTTTTCTCTTTTAAAGATCGAGGAGGGAATGTTCACCATGAAATTCTCTTACCCGAAGGTGCAGATTCGCGATTTAAAAACAGTCGTATTCTTTGGAATGAAGTCGAAAGATGCGAGAAAAGAATTAACAGCCAGCTTGCAAAAGAATTTGTCCTCGCTCTTCCTGATGATCCAGAAATCACTTTGGGAGATCGTATCGAACTTGCTAGGCGATTTACAAATACTTTGGTTGAGAAAGGTATCGCTGCTCAATTGGACGTGCATTCTCCCCATGATGGGGAGAAGAACTGGCATGCCCATTTGCTTGTGACAACGCGGAGGTTCTCAGAAGATGGACTGACATTTGGAGCAAAAGCACGGGATTTAGATCCTGTTATTAGAAGCGGGCATGTGGTTGAAGCCAATCTTTGGGGAGAGATATGGAAAGAGGTGCAAAATACATACTTTGAAGAAAAGGGATATCATTTAAGAGTTGATCCTATTGGAATTATCCCTCAAGAACATTTAGGACCTGTTCGAATGCGCCACCATATGAATGAGGCTATATTAAGGTCTCAGGTGCTGCAAAAGGCCAATGAGAGACTGGCACAAGATCCAAGAATGGTCCTTGAAACTCTCACCCAAACACAGGCTGTCTTTTCTAAAAAAGATGTAGAAATTTTTCTGAAAAAACATGTGCCTTTAAATGAAAGGGAGGGACTTTTAGAGGAGATATTATCAGATAAAAGTGTTCTTTCTCTTTTTGATAAGGAAACAGAAACAGGGTATTTTACGACTCAAGACGTAAGAAGCGAAGAAGAAAAGCTGATTCGATTTGCAGATACTATAGCCAAGAGAAGAACCTTTGCTCTTCCCTCTGTTTTTATCAGTAAAGGCTTGAGCGGAAAGATCCCCGCCTTCGCGGGGACAAACTTAAGTGCTGAGCAACGGAAAGCGTATGAGCTCTGCGTAAGCTCTGGACAAAATCTTTCTATTATTCAAGGTCGCGCTGGAGTTGGAAAAAGTTATGTCCTCGATGCCATTAGGATTGCTCATCAATTCAGTAATTATCGTGTCTTAGGCTTAGCCCCTACCCATAAGGTAGCAACTGCTTTAAAGGAAAATGGCTTTCAAGAGGCTAAAACTTGTCATTCTTTTTTATTTGCTTTTAAGAATGGGAGAGAGAAGCTTGATTCCAATACTCTCGTTATTGTTGATGAAGCAGGTATGCTGGGAACAGAGCTTTCCGTTGAACTTTTCAATGTCATAAAAAATAATGGAGCGAAACTTATTCTTGTGGGGGATGACCGACAGCTCAGCTCTGTTGCAAGAGGGAGAACATTCTCTTTTTTGGCAGAGCGATATGGGTCTGTTGAACTGAAGGAGATTCGACGTCAAACTGTTGCATGGCAAAAGGCTGTCTCAGAGGATCTTTTTCAAAGAAACATCAAAAGTGCTGTCCGTCTTCTTCAGGAAAACAAAGCCATTTTATGGGATAACAAGAAGGAAGAGTCTTTAAACGCTCTTTTAAAAGCTTGGTCTAGAGATAGCCTTCTTAACCCCCAAGAAACACGCCAGATATTAGCCCATAGAAACGTTGACGTGGATGCCCTGAACGCAGGGGCCCGAGACTTCCTTCGCCAACAAGGGAGGCTAGGAGATTTAGAAGTCACCTGCAAGACGCAAAGAGGCATGATGACATTTGCAACAGGCGATCGTGTTCAATTTATGAAAACCGATAAAGAACAAGGACTCACCAATGGATATTTTGGAATCATTGAGCATATTAATCCAGAAACAAAGAGAATGACGATTTGCCTTGATAACCAAGAAAAAAAAGACGTTGATCCTCATACCTATGAGGGTCTTCGTCACGGGTATGCAGCGACCATTTATAAAAGTCAGGGGTCAACTCTTAACCATATCTATGTGCTTCATTCTAAGTTGATGAATAGGCACCTCCACTACGTAGCTTTAACCCGTCAAACTAAGTCTTTATCTCTTTATGTGTCTCAAGATGAAACACCACATCTTTCTCATCTCATTCATCAAATGGAAAAAGACGAAAACAAAGGAACAAGCCTCGTTTTTGATACCAAAAGAGACATTCAAAAGAGGAGAGCAGAGAAATCCTTTTCAAATCATTTTAAAAATACAGCAGAAAAATTTTATGCTCAGATCAAGGATCTTTTCCATAAAAACAAGGATTTTTATAATTTTGAGAGACCAGCAAACAAATCTCAAGAATCGGTAACCTTTTCTTTATTTAAGCCTTTACCTGAATCTAAAGGAACTGAACAGAATACTTTTACAAAGAAAGAGCAGAGAGAAAGTCTTTCTGCCAAAGCCATCTCTTTTATAGATAAAAAGGCCACTCACCCCTTAGACGCAAGGCAAGTGGAACACGCTCTTAAACAAAACATGACTTCTTTTGCAGACCATATTTTTGAATCTATGGGAGAGCCCTACCATCGAGCCTCTTCCTCAGCCATTGAACGACGTTATGGCAAGAAAGGTCATATTTCTGTAAACCTCCGAACGGGAGCATGGATTGATTATAAGAACAGCGAAATGTCGGGAGGGCCTCTTCATCTTCTAACAAAATTAAAAGATTTTTCCTTTAAAGAAGCTGTTGAGTATGGAGCCTCTTGGGCTGGATTAACTCCTGAGAAGAGTGATTTATTCCAACCTCAACTCGTATCTTTTAAAAATGAAAAGAACGAAGTTTTAGAGAGAGAAACTAAGGAAAAGAAACAAAAAATAGCAAAAGCCCAGGCCCTTTGGCAAAAGGGAAAAGACATCCAAGGAACAATTGCTGAGCGGTATTTAAGGGAGCATCGGAAAATAGAAGGAGAGCTCCCTCAAGACCTTCGGTACTTGCCTGCTGATAAAATGAGACTCCATCCAAGTCTTATGGTCGCTGCAAGGTCTCAGACAGGAGAAGTCACAGCTGTGCAGCTTACTCTCCTTAATCCTCAAACAGCAGCAAAAGCTAAGATTGATGTGGCAAAGAGATCATACGGCTTAATTAAAGGATCAGCCGTAACAATCCAAGCCTGTTCCCATCCCCGAGAAGACGGGAAACACAGGGAACCAGCACAGAGTTCCCATATTCTCTTTATTGCTGAAGGTGTTGAAACAGCTCTGAGTATTAAAGAAACAGGAGTAAGAGAGATGATCAAGGCAAGTCTCGGACTTTCTAACATCGGTCGCCTAACCCCTAACATACTTAATGAGAGTTCATTGAATGGACCCTCATTAAATGGGGGCCCATTGAATGAGAGCCCTCATACCCGCATTATCATTTACGCTGATCATGATGCACCTGATTCTTCTGCGGCAAAGAGTCTGCATAAATCCGTACAAGCTCTCCAAGACAATGGATATGAGGTTACAGTTATTAAGCCAGATCATTTGGGTGAAGATTTTAATGACGTTCTAAAACAAAAGGGTCCTCAAGGTGTAAGGGAGATTCTTGAAAGAAGCTTACCACAGGAATTAAAAAATGGACTTTTTAAGGAGCAGCCTTCTTTACAAACATTTTCAGAGAAGGGACCCACCGAGGCGCTTTCTCGGAGAAAGGAGTCAGAAAACCTCTCTCAACCCATTAAAGCCTACGAGAAGCACGCCCCTATAGAGGGGCAACTAATCTTTGAAAGCGTCATAAAGCATTGTGAAAAGCACCTATATGACTACCTTGAAAAAGAAAAGCGACACCTCACACCTGAGCTTCAAGAGCAAATTTCTATCCAATCGAAAAGAGCTGCAAATTATATTTTCCATTCCCACACACTAAAAGAAACAACACCCACTCTAGAAGAAACTAAGCTATTCTTATTACGAGCCAAATACGAACTTAATCGTATCCCTGAAATTCGGATGGAAATTATGAAAGATTGGCAAAGGGAAGGTCACTTTGATGAAACTAAAGCTAACCCTCAAGCACAAGGCTCGAGGAATGGGCTCATGGCTCATATGATTGCACAACGGCAAGCTTCAATTGAAGGCAGACTCTATCTTGAAGCAAAGCAGAAAGGCCTTAACCCATCTTATCATATTCCGGATTGGGCAGAGCAGGAGTTCAAAAATAATAGACAACAAACAAAATCTCTAGCCCAGAAAATTGTGGCCAAGCATTCCCTTCCTGAAAAGGCTGCTCTGTATTGTGCTAAGGACATCTTGCGATACAAAGAAACTCATGGAGAAAAGCCTACAACAGATCAAATAGCCAAGATGGTTCAAGTCTCAAAAGAGCTTGAAGGAAAAACCTATGCCCCACGTTTAAGGGAATACGGCTCTCATGAAATTGAATTCCTCCGACGAAATACAGGAGATTTACTCTTTAGGCATCTATCTTCTCATAACGTCGGCCCAATACCTCATGATATTCACTATATCCAAACTCAAGCGAAAACGTCTTTAGAGGCAACAACCTATCACATTCTTCAAGATCTTTTGAAATTAAATCAAAAGGAGTTGTCTCTTTAAACAACCACTTAACTTTCGGCAAAGTTGGTGGTTGATGAGTGTGGTCGTCCCAAGGGTCTTCGTCTCATCTGAGATGTTGTCCTCAAAAACTTTGGACGGATGCTGAGGATCTTTCAGCAGGAACTACTGACCCCTCAGTTCTAGCCCATTAATACCCCAAAGTCAAGGGAGCAGGTCCACTCTGCAATAAAGACATTGAAACAGGTAACACGAGCTCAATTGTGTTTTTTGCATTGATCTGTGATGTTGTCACAGGGTTAGGGGTTGCTAAGAAAGATGGTTTTTTTAACAAAGGCTTTCGAGGGAAATCCTTATCAATTCCCTCTAACCTCTTATAAAAACCGTTGATCGACTCATCGGTAATCTTGGTAGGTTTTCTCGCCACCTCTCCAATATCGTTGCGCAAATCCTCTAAGGAAAAACGATACCAATGATCAGGAGTCCTTGTATCAGCTTTATTGATCCGACGCTCACATTCATTCTGTAGTCTTACTAAAGCTTGAATCTGTGGATTTGTCATGTCAACCGCTTGGGGTGATCCATTCCACCAGGATTGAAAAGCCGTAACCCACTTGGCGGGAGAATACCAGGGGACTTGATGTGAGCTGACGGCGTCAGATGTAGCTAATCCTCTTTGAAAGCCACGAGCTTGCCTCTCTGAGGATGTAGGCTTGGAAATGGGATCTCCCGTACAAATTTGACTCGCACAAGCGTTTTCAATTGTCTGTTGCGTCAACGCTTGAAGAACCTTAGCTCCTTGAGTCCATTCAAAACTCTCGCTATCTATTCCGTCTAGAAGGTCAACTGTAAGCGTTCTTCCTTGTTTGTTAACTGTTAATGCCAAGTCCGCAAGTTGCTCGAGAAAAATGGAGGCACTATCGGGATCATCATATCCTATAGCATTATAAGCAAGATTGAGAGATTGCAGTTGAGGCCAGGAATTGAGAGCTTTGGCTATGGCAAGGGTTGAATTTGGATCTTTTATAATTTTTATAGACCCGCCTATTGTATCATATGATAAATCCAAGTAGAGAAGCTTGGGTTGTGCCTGCAATCCCTGTATGAGTTGAACGCCTCCCTGCCAAACAAATGAACCAGCTTCCCAACAATTGGCAAGATTTATCGATGTCAAAGAATGAACGTTTTCTAAACCTTTTCCTAAAAAATCATCGTATAAGCATTGAGTATTTGAAAAATCGAGCGTGTGTAAATTTGTGAGTTGGCCTATTATTTGAGAGAAATTTTTTAACTCTGCAATGACATTATCGTAAAAAGGAGCATTGTTAAAAGCATTTGACATTCTCAGGGATTGAAGATTAGTGAGTCGTGGCAAATAGGTGATTAAAGATTGTATCCCCCCTATTATGCCTGTGTGATCAGCAACAGTCACTATACAATTGTTCGATAAATCTAACGCCGTTAAATTTGGAAAAAGAGTGGCAACTTAAGGCATGATGGTTTCAAAAGCTGTGGGATCATTTGGAATAAGTCCTGATAAGTTTAAATATGTTGTTGTGGAATTAAAACTCTTTAAATATGTTGATGTATAGTTTAGGTCTTCATCAAGAGGAAACGGACTTTGTGCAAGAAAGGACGTTGCCTCCCAAATGCTCTCGCGATCAGCGGTTGTAAAATTATTACCTCCTAAATTAAGACTTGTAAGCTTTTGCAAGTTTGACAAGACAGGAGCTAGGAGTGATCCCTGAGTCAGTTGATTATTGGAAAGATCAAGGGTTCCAAGGTTAGATATTGTTTGCAGAAGGTCTCTTATTTGGAGGGTATCATTACAAGAATTCCAAGAGAGATCAAGGTCAGTTAGATTTTGCTTCCCTTGAAGAGCCTTTAAAAAATCAGGTGAGGTACCAAGCAAATTAACGTAAACTCCTCTTCCTGCTTTAAAAGAAGTAAGCTCAGACATCTGCTGAACGGCTTGCGCAAGAGCCTTAACCCCAGAAGAATAGTAGTATCCAATGAAGTTATTACTCACATCTAAATCCGCTAAGGAAGGAGGAAGAGAGCTAAGGAAAAAACTGGTCCCCTCCTCTATCGTCTCGCCGAGCGAAGATCCAATCGCGTTATTGCTTAGATCTAAAATACTCAAATTCTGTTGGGCAGACAGTCCCTGAGCCAGAGCAACAGGTGCTGCATTAGTAAGTGTTATATTTATTGAGACCCCACTACAAATCGAAGTGCTTCCCAAATAAAGCTCTTTTAAGGTAGGGACTTGGGCTAAAGAATTGCCAAGAGCGATTTGTCCTTCAAGATCCCAATAAAGACCAAAATTAGTAAGGTCGAGAAGGGTCAAGGAGGGCTTAAGAGATTGAGCAACTTGAGTTATATTTGTATTTGGGAAATTCTCCTCAACACTCTCTCCCTTCTCTCCTAGCCTTAACTCTTTGAGATGAGAGAGGTTTTGAAGTGCCTGCCCTATGTCCCCAATATCACCCGGATAAAGGCCATTATTCGATATATTTAAGCTTTGAAGCCCTGTCAGTTGCCCTAATCCTAAAAAGTGAAGAGAGGTGGGATATGCAAGCCCAGGATCAATATTCAGATTAATATTCGATAGATCAAGATTTATAATCTCAGCTGGTAAGGCCATCAAAATTCGAGCAATATCTGAAGAATTTGTAATTGGATTATAACTAATATTCAAAGAATTCAAGGGAACGTTTGTGCGATTAAACGCTTCCACAATCTCCGCAATGACAGGCCCCTCTATGTCCTTATTGGAAAGGTCTAAATCATAGGGTTCAGTGAAATGATAGTGGCCTAAACCACCGACGAGGGTGCTTGCAGGTTGACCCAGAAGAGTATTAAAGACCTCAACCTGAGCATCAAAACAGTCCTGGCTATAGTCGCTCGCATAGGGCTCAAGACCCCCTACCCATGAAAAAGAATTGAGATATATGTCAGGACAGGTAAAATATTTATACAGAACATCAATGATCCCATAAAGCGTATATCCATAAAGGGCGGCCCGAATGGCTTTGTTGATAGGCTCTATTATAGAAATAAGCCAAGAAGGACTTTGCCCAATTTCCCATAAAAGAACAGCTGTTCTGAATTTGTTAAGGGAATAGATGGGAAGGTCTTTATAAATCTCCTTAAGGGCATGAAAGGCGCGTAGCTTTATATGTAACAGGCTCTCACAATCATCGGGCCTCAGAATTAAATTTCTTATGTTCATGCCATGGGTCAGGTGGGCGAGACTCTCAAGGGCCATCATTTTGCTAAATCCCTTGCGATTATGAGCTATATCCAAGAGAGCCGTAAAGGCGTTTTCTCGCACGTACATCTGGGGGGGAAGCCTACCCTCCCACAGAATGAGGGATGCAAGACTGATAATTTTTCTTTTCAGGGGATGAAACATTAAAAGAGACGAAGCAAAAGGAATGACAGAAAGGACATTAAAGACTATCCAATCCCATTTTTTGGACCGATTTGTGAGACTTTTTATACTTTTACGAACAGCCTTGTCAGTCGGTTCAGAGAGTTGGAAAAAATTATATAAGGTTTTGGCAACGGCATAAACAAGAGGTACCCCAAGAAGTGCAAATAAACCAGGATACTCATGAAGCGTTCTAATGATTCCTAAGTAGCTAACAGTATCAGAGTCCATAAAATAAAAACTCGCAAGAGAACCGATGTCCAACTGCCATTCGCCTGACGTAGAAATCTCATAAATTTGATATCCCAGCAAAGCGAGGAGAATCGTATGGATGGACTCGATGGTACCCTCTTCTAAAGAGTTTCCAAATGTTTTTAAGACGATGTTTCTTTTGATGGCAGCACGATTATCCAAGGGAATGGGGCCGCCGTGAAGCCACAAAGGATTACAACAAGCTCTTTGCTTTTTCCTATGGACAGCGTTTTTGTTCGTTGTCAAAGCAAAAAGACATTTATGGATGGAAGCCTCCAAATTCGCCCAAACAATATAATTTTTCCACCAGCTTCCCTCAATCCTTAGGACTTTATCCAGGGCTTCCCATTCCTCAGCCGTTAAGTCTTTAGGATTGATTCCTAAAAGCCGCAAATATTTTAGAGAAGGAGTCTCTTGAATGAACAAATCTTCGGCAAGAGGGTCTCCTTCTAGCGGATTTAATTCTATCTGAAACCCAAGACCTGCTGGTAAGGTAAAAGAATCCTCCTCGTCATCTTCAACAAGAGAAAGAGATACAGCAGGCCTCACTTCTCCCTCATCAGCTTCAGAAGGGGGGAGAGCAGGAGACTCAGGATTTTCTTGGAAAGGAAGATGATCCCCGCCTTCTACAGCCGAAGAAAGAACTCCAATTTCTTCTTTCTCTTCTTCAACGACAACATGAAATTCAGAGGAAAGAACTCTTTCCCCGTCACCTTCCGAAAGACGGAGAGGAAGAGAAATAGGTTCAGGATTTCCTTGGGAAGGAAGAGGATTCTTCTCTTCTTCTGGTAAAGGAGGAGGGCTAAGAGGTAGAGTAGATAGGGGAGGTATATTTTGCGTTTCTGCATTATCTCCCTGGAGGTGAGAAGCTTTCTTTTCCCTAACTTCAGGGATGTCAGGTGGATCGTGTGGTTGATGGCTATCTCTCTTTTCTCCTCTTTTCTAATTATTTCTTATGAGAAGCTTACAAATGTCCCAAAGCCAAGGGAGTTGGGCTACTCTGCAATAAAGGCATTGAAACAGGCAACACGAGCTCAATCATCTTGTTTAAATCGATCTGTGGCGTTGTTACAGGGTTAGGAGTTGCAATGATGGATGGTTTTTCTAACAAAGGCTTCCAGAGAAAGTCTCTGCCAATCCCTTCCAATCGCCTATAAAAATGGTTGATCGTACTCTCGCTCATCTTTCTAGGATTTTTTACCATCTCTGCAACATCGTCACGTAAATCTTCTAAGCTAAAACGGTACCATCTATCAGCCGTCTTCTCACTCGCTTTATCTATTAGATAATCACATTTATCTCGAAGTTTTACTAACTCTTCAATCTGGGGACTTGCCATCTTGATGGGTTGGGTTGTTGGTTTTGTCCACCAGGATTTCCAATCCATAATCCACTTGGCAGGAGAATACCAGGGGACTTGGTGAGAGCTGATAGCATCGGAGGTGGCAGTAGGAAGAGAGTATTCTGCTACTTTCCTCTCTCTTTGCAAACCATGTGTTCGCGTTTCTGATGATGTAGGCTTGGAAATGGGATCTCCAGTACATATCTGACGCGCACAAGCGTCTTCAATTTTCTGTTGCGTGAGCGTTTGAAGAACCTGAGCTCCTTGAGTCCATTCAACATTAGATATTCCACCTATAAGGCTAACCTCAAGGGTTCTTCCTTGTTTGTTCACTGTTGCTGCCAAGTCTGCCAGTTTCTTGAGAAAAATGGCAGCGCTGCTTGGATCCTTGTATCCTATGGAATTAAAAGAAAGACCGAGAGATTGCAGTTGAGGCCAAGAGTGGAGGGCTTTCGCTAAGGAAAGGGTTGAATTTGGGTTTTTGTAGTTGTCTAAAAAAAATCCGCCTATTGGGTCGTTTGATAAATCTAAATGGCTAAGATGAGATTGCGCCTGCAATCCTTGTATGAGTTGAAACCCTCCTTGCCAAGTATCTGTTGAATAAGGGCTTATTCCCCAGCAATCGCCAAGATTTATGGATGTCAAAGAATGAATATTTCCTAAACCTTTACCTAAAGAATTAGCGAATAAGAATACTGTGCTTGAAAAATCGATGTTTTGTAAGTTTGTGAGTTGGCCTATGCTTTGAGAGAAAGTTTTTAACTCTACTGGAGGCATAGAATCATTACTCAAATATTGTGGAATAGCATTTGACATGCTCAGGGATTGAAGACGGGTGAGGCGCGGCAAATAGGTGATTAAAGCTCGTATCCCGTTGAGTATATATGTGTTATTATTATTAGCATAAAATATATTATTGTTAGACAAATCTAACTCTCTTAGATTTGGGAAAAGATCAACAACTTGAGGCATTATGGTTGCAAAGGCTGTGGGGTCGTTTAGTATAAGTCCTGATAAGTCTAACCGTGTTATTGTAGAATTAAAACTCTTTAAATATGTTGATGCAAAATTTAGATCTTCATCAAGAGGAAATGGGCTTTGAGAAAGTAGGGAAAAAGTTGCTTCCCAAAGGCTCGTGCGGTCAGCAGTTGTAAAATTGTTTCCTCCTAGATTGAGAGTTTTGAGTTTTCTCAAGGTTGACAGAGTAGGAGCGAGTAATGCTCCATTGGCTAGCTGATTATCTGAAAGATCCAGCGTTTCAAGGTTAGGGATTGTTTGTAAAAGGTCTCTCATTTGGAGAGTATCATCACAGCCGTTATAGGATAAATCAAGAACTATTAATTTTTGCTTTTTTTGTAGAGCTTTCAAGAGATCTGGTGAGCTACAAAATGCATTCCCACCTCCCTTAAAAGAAGTAAGATCAGACATCTGCTGAACAGCTTGAGCAAAAGCCTTAACTTCGAAAGAATCTTGGTTGCGTCCAATGAAGTTATCATTCACATGTAAATGCGTTAAGGACGAAGGAAGAGACCTGAGAAAAAAACTGACAGCCTCATTCATCTTGTCCTGCAAATATCCAAGGGAGTTAGTACTTAGATCTAAAATACCTAGATTCTGTTGGGCGGAGAGTCCATGACCCAGAGCAACAAGGGCTGCTTCACTAAGTGTTATGTTCGTGGGAAAATCTCCGCCAATTCCAGTGGCCCCCATATAGAGCTCTCTTAAAGTGGGAATTTGGGATAAGGAATTTCCAAGAGCGATTTGTCCTTCAAGATCGGAACTAAGGCCAAACATAGTAAGGTCGAGAAGGGTTAAAGAGGGCTTAAGGGATTGGGCAATTTGCGTTATATTTGTATTCGGGTATTCTTTGTTACCGTCAACATTCCCCCCTAGTCTTAACTCTCTGAGATGGGAGAGATTCTGAAGAGCCTGTCCTATGACCCCCATATCATCCGGAGAAAGCCCATTATTTGATATATTGAAGCTTTTCAGCCCTATCAGTCGCCCTAATCCTAAAAAGTGATGAGATGAGGCGTATCCATTACCGGGATTAATAGCCGTCATATCTAGATTTATAATCTCTGGCGGTAAGGCCGCGAAGATTCTCGCAATATCTGTGGAATTTGTAATCGCATTAAAACCCACATTTAAAGACTTCAAGGGAACGTTCGCCCTTTTAAAACCTTCCACTATGTCCACAATAACAGGCTCCTGAATGTATTTACCGGAAAGGTTTAAATCATAGGGGCCGGGGAAATGATAACGGCCTAAATCACCGACCAATGTGCTTGCCGGTTGACCGGGAAGAGTGTTAAAAGCTTTGACCTGGGTATCAAAACATTCTTTGCTATAGTCACTGGCATAAGGTTCAAGCCCCCCTACCCAGGAAAACTTCTCCAGATATTCGAAAGGACACGTAAAATATTTATACAGAACATCAATGAATCCATAAAGTACATACCAATAGAAAACGGCCCGAATCGCTTTGTTCGCAGGCTCTATGATAGAAATAAGCCAAGAAGGACTTTGTCCCATTTCCCATAAAAGAGCCGCTGTTCTGAATTTGTTAAGGGAAAATGTAGGAATTTCTTTATAAACCTCCCTCAAGGCATGAAAGGCTCGTAGCTTTATCTTTAATAGGTCCTCTACATCATGAGGCCTTTGAATTAAATTCTTTATATGCATGCCCTGGGCCAGATGATAAAGACTCTCAAGGGCTGTCATCTGGCTAATCCCCTTGCGGGTATGAGCTAATTGGGAGAGTGCTGTAAAGGCATTTTCTCGGGCTTCGGGAGGAAGCCTACCCTCCCACAGAATGAGGGTTGCAATAGCCGGAATTTTTCTTTTGAGGGGATGAAGATTTAAAAGAGAAGAAACAAAAGGAATGACAGAGAGAATATTAAAGATCACAGAGTCCCATTTCTTTGATTGATTTGTGAGACCTTCTATATCTTCACCCACAGCTTTGTCAGTTGGTTCAGAGATTTGCCAATAATTATATATAGTTTTGGCAACAGCATAAATAAGAGGAACCCCAAGAAGTGCAAATAATTCAGGAGACTCATGAAGCGTTCTAATCGTTCCTAAGTAGCTAACAATATCTGCGTCGATAAAATAAAAACTCACCAGTGAACCGAAATCCATGGTCCATTCGCCTGACTGAATGGCTTTCCCCAATTGATACCCCATCAAAGCCAAGAGGATGGCGTGAATGGACTCTATGACACCTTCTTCTAAAGAACTTCCGAAGGTCTTTAGGATGACGTTTCTCTTGATGGCAGAGGAGCTATCTAAAGGAATGGGTCCGCCATGGAGCCATAAAGGGGCACAGCAGGTTTTCTGTTTTCTTTTATTGATGGCGTGTTTGTTCGTTGTTAAGGCAAAGACGGATTTATGAAGGAGGACTTCCAAATTTGCCCAAACAAAGTGATTCTTCCAACTTCCCTCAATTCTCAGAATTGTCTGCAAGTCTTCGATTTCTTCAGGGGTTAAATCTTGAGGGTTGATTCTTAAAAGCCGCAAATATTTCTGTGAAAGAGTCTCTTGAATGAGAGAATCCTCGAGGATAGGGACTCCCTCTACCAGCTGCAATTTTAACTGAGACCCCTGATCCTCAGGGAGGACAACAAAACTATTTTCGTGTTCTTCAGTAGAGGAAGAAGCTTCAACTTCAACTTCAACTTCAACTTCACCTTCTTCAACAATGACATGAGATTCAGAGGATTGAACTTTTTCCCCGTCACCTTCGGAAGGAGGGAGAGAAATAGGCTCAGGACTTCCTTGAGGAGGAACAGGATCCTCCTCTTTTTCAGGTAAAGGGAGAGGACTAACAGGTGGGGGAGGAGTCTGTATATCTTGCGCCTCAGCGTTATTCTCCTGGGGGTGGGAAGCTCCCTCTTCCCTAACTTCAGGGATGTCAGGCGGATTGTGTGGTTGAGGATGATCTAAAGAAAGACGGCGCCCTGAAAGGGGAGGGTCATGCTCCTCAACTTCTTGCATACAAGAGGCACTGTCGACAAAAAGAATAGAAAAAATAACTAAATAAGAAATAAGTTTCTTGAGCATATATCCTGTTTGAGAATATTTTTAGTCGATCTATTTTTATTGAGCCATTAAAGTACATCGTTTTTCCAATGTCAACTCCCTTTAAACAGGGTGACTTATTCCTCCTTGACCTTTGTGAGGATTTGATTTTTACTTTGTCATAACTTTCGATAGTTTTAGATTAATTAAAAAATAGGGAAAATATGCAGGGGAAAGATAGATTAGCGTTATGTTTTCTTACGAATTTTTTATTAAGATGTTTTCAAAAAGTCCTTATTAGTCTTTTAATCTTTAGTTTTGTTTTTGAGCCCTTCGTTATCTCATCTGCTTGGGCGATGAGAAGATCACCGGCTTCCTTTGATTCTTCTTCCTTTAATGAACCCAAAAACCCAGCACAAAGGCTTTCTCGTTCTGAAACACTCCAGATTAACCCTGCCGATAATGATGAACGCTCTGGTAATCCTTCTCTCCCCCCGTCTCAAGAAAAAGAAAAGGTCAAATGTGATGAAGAACGAGAAACTCTTAAAGGAGATGAAAACCCAGAAAAGGAAAAAGAAAAATCTCCTGTTATTTCAAGAGATTTATTTCATAAAGGTACCCCTCCCCTCCTTCAAAGACGAAACATTGTAGGGCGAAGAAAAGGTTCTTCCGAAGCTGAAAGTGATCAAAGCTTACAACAAAGCCACCTTGTTTTTAAATCTTCTCCTGAAGAAGAAATTCTCTCTCGAACCGAATTGTTAAGAGCCTTAGAGGAAGACCAGGCAGATCTCCATCAAAAAATTAGGGAAGCCACTCAAGATCAGCTCGAGGAGGAAAAAGATCCTTCCTCCCGTGTTGTAATGAACATTGTCGGCCTAGGGGATTTTTCTATTTCCCAAGAAAAGGCCCTTGAGCTCTTAAGCTTAAGTACCTACAAGGATGAGCGCAAAGCCAACGCGAAAGGCAATCATCCTGTGATTCGTGTGGAAGACGTGTATTTTAAGGCTAATCGTGGACTGGGAGGTTCTCTGACTCCAGGGATGGAGCACGCTGTTTATCTCCTTCAACAGCTTCTTGTTGGTCAAGGAATTACACCTTCTGCTTTATTAAGTTTATCTGGCGTTCACCTTTATTCCCAAACCCCCAATATGCCCGTTCATCCTGAGCTTCTTCAGGCCATCAACACACAAAAGCGAGAGGCCTTTTTTGAGAAATACCCTGAGCTTAAACAATACCTGGCCCTTGAGAAGACCCAGCATCTTGTGCAAGCGACTCGAGCCGTAAGCGGCATCAGCTTTGGTGCTTTTGTAGAGCTTGTCAAACAAGGAAAGCGGTCATTTCATGAAATTAATAATCAAAGCCTATGTGCTCAACTTCTTACAAGCTTTGAGGTTAATCCCTATGACACCCATGGAGACAATTTGATGGTCACCCCAGAGGGAGATATTGTAGGGATCGATGATGATATGGCTTTAGCCTATCCTCTTATTCATTACTTTTCTCTTCGTCTGAAATTTTCTGAACATTATGTGGGGGCTAAGAATATTCTCTACTGTGTTCCTGAATTGATGAATCGGCCCATTGACAAAACCATTCGCCGAAGATTTTTAAGGCTGCCGGCTGAAGAAGTCATCCTTACGTGGTTAGGACAAGTTGAAAAGGATAATAAAGAGTATCAAGAACTTCAAGACCAAGGAAGAATTTCACCTGAAACATTTAAGGAGCTAAACTTCCCTGTAAAATTCGCCCCAAAGATGGGAGATTTTCTTTTAGATCGATTAAAGCACATCCAAGCCTATCTCAGAGACTATCCAGATCTTAACTATATCGGCTTACTTTCTCTTCTAGATCCGTTAGTGGGTCTTCATTTTCAAATCTTATGGGATCGTTTTAAAGATCCCTATGAAGTTGCCTTACGCATCTTTCCTGGTAGAGATGAAGTCAGCCTTGAACAAACCTTAAGCATGCGCGCCCATTTAAGAGATGGCCGTCTCGTTTTTAAAGCTTTAAGAGAAGAAAGACTCCCCCGTGAAGCTTATGAAAAAAAGACCCAAACCCCCACCCAAGAAGTCCAATCTCTTCTTCAATCCATTGATTTAAAATCTCATCTTTCTGAAACCCAAGGCCGTATTTTACAATGTGCAGGAGAATACTTCCCTGAAGACCTTTCTCAGCATGTTCACCCCAGTTGGAAAGATCCTCATCTCCTTGAAAGGGTGATAGTAGGAGAACTTGATGAAGACGTGATGGGGACCTTAAGCCTTTTAGGAATTACTTTACCCTCTGAAGAAAGATCTCTCCTCCATGAAACCCTTCTGAAGTCTCATTCTTTAAAGCTTATCCAAGAGATCATTCGTCAAGGAGCAGATGTCAATCAAAGACATGGACAGAGGACTCCTTTAGAGCTAGCTATGGAGCAAAAAAGAAAGGACGCTGTGACCTTCCTCATTAACCGAGGGGCAATAGATGTTCCCTGGCGAACCGCCCTCGCTTATGTCAAAGCCCTACAAGAAGAAGATGCCATCCATAAAGTCGCCTTCCAAACTTTAGAAGACATAAATCCTGAAATCTCTTGGCGCCGTACAGTTGACATTTTACTCCCTACGATAGGGGAAGGAATACCTATTCAAACAGCGACCATGGGAGATCGCATTCTTCCCAAGGAAAACTATGATCAACTCTTTGATAGAAAGGGCGAGATTAAGCGAGTTAATAAAAATGGCAGAAGAAATGTAGGCCGTATAGAGCAAGGAGACTACTGTCTTTATATCAAAGAATACCCTGAGCTTCCTGGAATGGAAGAAGCTGTGGGGCTTTTGATGCGGCGGATTGTAGGGTACGGTGTGCCTTACGGTGGACTTATTCGCATTGGCAATAAGCCTTATTATATTTCCCAAGGAGTCAAAGGGGATACCCTCCAAGAAGTCCTTGAGAAGTATCCTGAGCGTTTGAAACAACTTGATCCCCAAAGACTATCAGAAATGATCATAGGAGCGTCGGAAAACAATCCAGAAGATGGTAATCCCACAAATTACCTCGTCAAAAGACTTCCCAGTGGACTTTATGCGATTGAGTGTGTGGATAATGACCATAGCTATGGAGAAACAGGTGCTCGTGAGAAGCAGGGAATAGCCACTCAAGTCAAATGCATCTTGTTTTGCCTGGATCAGATGGAAGATATAATCCATCCCAAAGCCATCGAGGTCTTTAAGAAATTTGATCCTGCGGAAGTTCTTCAGCGTTGGTTGGTAGAGCTTTCAAGCCTGAACACCTGCTATGGCCGTCTCTTTAAACCTGCTGAAATGAAAACTTTAATGACAAAATTTGGTAGCTTTATAGGGGTTGCCTTTACGCCGAAGATGCTCAGTCGTCTCTATGAAAAGATGATCAGATCACAACGAATTTTCCATAAAATGGGCAAGGATGAATCTTTGACTCATTTCCAGTATCTCAACCAAATGGAGAATCTCCTTTACAGGAAATACAAGCCTGGTTTTGAAACACAATGGGACTTGAGTAAGGGGGCGGCTCCATGGCAGCGATTCTTAAAGATCGATGGACCCTTTTATGGTCGTACCAAAGGAGGGGCCCTTCTCACAACCACAAGCTTAAAGGGGTTTTTAACATCCCTCGATATTCCCATCAAAGAAGAAATTTTAGACGTCATTCGAGTAGGGGGACACATTGGCCCAGATACGGCACTTCTTGAGCTCCAAGAGATGATCCAGCAGATCAGTCAAGAGGCAACTGGCAAAAGCATCGAAACCTTTAAAATACTCAAAACCATTAAACAAAGAGACAAATTTTTAAAGCAGCTTGATTTCAAGACGATGCCTTTAACCGACCAGAAAGCCTGGATTACGGCCTTAAAGTCCTTCGATGATCATCGCACCTTACGCATTCGGAATTCGAGCGTACTTACCCTTAAGGATTTTGGTAAGGGGGGACTTTATCTAGGAAACTTAAGAAAGCTCGATCTTTCAGGTTCTGAGAATCTGGAAGAATCCATATTCCCTCTTCTCACAAAAGAAGCCCAAGGACTAACTCACCTCAATCTCAAGGGACTTAAAAAGGTTGCACGCGTTGAAGGCAAGGCAAAAAAAGAGATTATCTTTCCGAGCTTACAGTGGCTAAGCATCAGCCAATGTTCATTACTTGCTAGCCTTAGAATCAACACTCCTTATCTCACACATTTGAAAGCCAAAGGATGTTTAAAGCTGGTACATTTATCTGTCATAGCACCAGGTTTACAGACCCTGGATATTCGCAAAGTAGCTCTTCTTACAGATGAAGCTCTTGATCAACAAATACCAAACCGGCCACACTTAAAAACTTTAAAATTAAAGGGATGTAATAAAATCTCTCACCACGAGATTCGTCAGGAATTTCCGTTCTGTACTTTGCAGGGGGCATCAGAAAAATTTATAAACGAGGCCCTTTTGCCTCTTTTGCGAGGAGCTTTAGAGGAGCTAGACTTGGAAGAAAAAGATATTAGAGTTGCAGAAGCGCAGGCTCTCGGTAAAGGTTTGGAGCATAATTCTACTCTGACCACGCTAGCTCTAGGTAAAAACAAGATCGGGCATGTGGGTGCACAAGCTCTCAGTAAAAGCTTGGAACACAATTCTACTCTAACATCACTGAATGTGAGGAATAACAGCTTAGGAGATGTAGGTATACAAACTCTCGCCAAGTCTCTGGAACACAATTTTACCCTGAAAAGGGTGGATTTAGGGTATAATCTGTTAAAGTATGTTGGCGCGCAAGCTCTCGGCACAGCTCTGAGGCACAATTCCACACTGACAGAGTTGTGGCTGTCGGAAAACAATATTGGTGATGTGGGTGCGCAAGCTCTTGGTCAGGAGCTGGAGCACAATTCCAACCTGACTAAGCTGCATCTAACTTGGAACCAAATTGGGTATATTGGCGCGCAAGCTCTCGGTAAAGGTTTGGAACATAACTTTGCTTTGAAAGAGTTACAATTGTCGAGAAACAATATTGGAGATAGGGGGGCGCAAGCTCTCGGTAAAGGTTTGGAGCATAATTCTACTCTAACCTGGCTGGATCTAAGTAAAAACAATATCGGAGATACAGGAGTTCATGCTGTTGGCAAAGTTTTGGAGCATAATTCTGCCCTGAAAGAGCTACAACTGTCGAGAAACAATATTGGAGGTAAGGGAGTGCAGGTTCTCGGCAAAGCTCTGGAGTATAATTCCTCCTTGACCAAGTTGTATCTAGGTAAAAACGAGATTGGCGATGAGGGCGCGCAAGCTCTTGGTCAAGCACTGGAGCACAATTCTACTCTGGAAAAGCTGAATCTGGAGTGGAATACTATTGGCGATGAGGGTGCACAAGCTCTCACCGAAGCTCTGGAACACAATTCTACCCTGACAGATTTAGATCTGAATGGCAACAGCATTGGGGTTATAGGTGTACAAGCTCTTGGCCAGGCTCTGGAGCGCAACTCTACTCTGACAGAGCTTAATCTGCAGGGCAATAGCGTTAATGATATAACACAGAATGTGATTAATCAGGCCCTACAACGAAACAAGAAAATTCAGCAAGCACACTCTTCGCCTCGCTCAAATCCACTTCTTAATACGGATGAGATAGAAGCATCCCCACCTCCAAGTCAACCTTCCGTATATCGTCTTCTTTTTGAAGACCAGTCGATTTCCCTCCAAAAAGGCTCACCTCTTCATCAGATTTCTTTTGAGGATTTGATGGGGATGGAACTTGGAACAATTTTAAGTAGGCTCTTTCAACTCCCCAATTTAACGTTCTCTCTCTTTGCCCCCATCTTTCAAGCTGGCTTTATGTCCCAGGACTTGCCTTCCTCTTTACGAGAACACACTCAGGAGCTTGATCAGCTTTGGCAAAAAAGCCAGCTAAATCTAAATACTCTTGCTAATGATCCAGGCAGTCCAGCCTTTCAAATGGCCATCATCACACACCAAGAACTTGAAATGGCTCTGAGTGATTATTCTGAAGATTTTACGGTCCTGAAGGTTTTTATTCCCTGGTATCTCCAGCAATCAGATTGGCTGAAAGGGGAAGTTTTATCATTTTTATCAAAATTAGGTGAAAGGCTAGAGATTCAATTCCAACTCTGGCTAGGCTCAAGCGAAACTCTCACACAAGATGAATCTCTTGGATCGAAAGACCCTGAAAGAGTCATTCATATTTTAAGGGATCAAGACTCTCTATTTCATCTTACTCCGATGCCTCTTCAAGATAAGGAAAAAGACTTTTCTAAAGAACAAGAGCCTGATCGTGATAAAGGCAAAGAAAAGGAAAAGGGTAAAGAGAAAGAAAAAGAAAAAGCAACGGAAACACTTGCTCCTTATGATGACCTTCCTCCCTTAGAAGAAGACTATTTTGAAGACACTACTCCTCCTTCAGAATGGGAAAATTCAGAGAAACAAGAACCCTCAAGTTTAGAGCCTCAAGTTACGAGTTACTATGAGGAAAGGTTAAAAAGCATTCCTCTCCCTCAAGAAGAAGCGTTCAAAGAAGATTTAGAAGAAGAGTTCCTCCTCCGTAATCTTCCTGAGAACGACTATTCCTATATTGGCCTTTCTCTTGACGGTAGTGGAATTCGTGGCAAAATTCCAGTCCTCTTGATGAGCAAACTCGAAGAAGCTTCCAAGAAACGCATCTGTGAGCTTGTGGATTATATTGGCGGAACATTCACTGGCGGAATCTGTGCTTTAGGATGTGTCGCAACAGAAGACCATCATACGCCCTTATGGGAAGTTGATGACTTGGTAAAACTTTTTGATATCCATGGATCGTCCATCTTTCCTAAAACAAGAGGATTTAAAAAGATATATAGTGGAGTTGCTAATCTCTGGAGAGTGCAATACTCCGCACAACCTTTGGAACGTCTTCTAAAACGATATTTTAAAGATCTCACTTTAAGCGATACGTTGATTCCTGCTTTAGCAACAGCGATGAAGATTCCGGAAACTGAAGCCTATACTTTTGAGAGTGAGAAAGCCCAAGCCAATGAACATGATGATTATCTGATGCGGGACGTTGTCATGGCAACCTCAACCGCAAGAAGAGGTTATGCCTTCCAAAACATTGTTGGAGGGCCTGAAAGTACCTTCGTGGATGGGGGGCTATGGATCAATAACCCAACCGAACTTGTGTACAAACGGATTATCAAACTTTATGAACACAGTCCTCAGAAAGCGGACCAAACCAATGTTATGATGATTTCCTTAGGAACTGGCGAGAGCCCCCTTTCAAGTGTACTTTCCAAGAAAGCTGGCCTTTTTCAAGCCACTGTTCCAACTATAGAGACTCTTATGGCATCGGGTAGCCTTGGCGTTCATAACGAAATGAAAGATCTTTTGGGTAATAATTACTGGCGCCTACAGCCTCCTTTAGATTCGGCCATTGACTCCGATTCAAGCCCTGAAGCCTTAGAGGCTTTAGAAGTTGCTGCCCATGCCCTAGATCCCCAAGTCGAAGCCCTTGCACGCAAGCTTACGGAAAATAGGGACCGTAGGCATCCGGGGAGTTTGTAGGGGTGGGTGAGGAGCTTTTTACGTAAAAAATTATCGTCCAACTTTCACAGCGAAAGCTCCCTTTGATTTATTTTTGAAAGGTCTTGGGTAATGTGAGGGGCGCGTTCTTCCTTAGAGAAAGTTTACTACTGACCCAAAGCCAAGGGAACAAGGCCACTCTGCAACAACGGCATTGAAACAGGACATAACTCAGTCATCGTCTTTAACTCTGTCAATGACGTTGCAATGGGATTTGAAGTTGCAAAGAAAGATGGTTTTTTTAACAAAGGCTTTCGGAGAAAATCCCTTTCAATTCCATCTAAACGCCGATAAAAATTCTTCTGGGTATCCTTGGTTATCAGTCTCGGATTTTTTACGATCTCTGCAGCATCGTCACGTAAATCCTCTAAGCTAAAACGATACCATCTATCGGCACTCCGGGTATCAGCTATGGCGACCAGGTGGTCACATCTCTCCTTAAATCTGACTAACTCTTCAATCTGGGGGTTTGTCATGTCAATGGCTTTAGGAGATCCTTGCCACAGAGATTTCAACGTTGCCATCCACTTGGCAGGGGAATACCAGGGAATGTTGTGAGAGCTTATAGCATCGGAGGTGGCGGCAGGAAGGGAATCCCATTCTCTTTGAAAGCCACGAGCTTGCGTTTCTGAGGATGTAGGCTTGGAAATGGGATCTCCCGTACACAGCTGAAGCGCACAAGCGTCTTCAATTTTCTGTTGCGTCAGCGTTTGAAGAACCTGAGCACCTTGAGTCCATTCAACATTAGATATTCCCTCTAAAAGGTTAACCTCAAGCGTTCTTCCTTGTTTGTTACCTGTTTCAGCCAAGCCTGCAAGTTTCTCGAGAAAAGTGGACGCACTATCAGAATCTTTATATCCTATATTGTTATAAGCAAGATTAAGAGAGCGCAATTGAAGCCAGGAATTGAGGGCCTTGGCTAGGGCAAGAGTTGAATTTGGATCTTTTGGAGGAAAAAAAGGATTAGAATAATTATAAAATAAGCCTATTATATTGCCTGATAAATCTAAATGGATAAGGTTTGGTTGCGCCTGCAATCCCTTTATTAATTGAACTCCTCCCTCCCAATGATCTGGTGCATTCAATTTTATATTCGTCCAGGGGTACCAGCAAGAGCTAAAATTTACTGATGTCAAGGAATGAATATTTTCTAAACCCATACCTAAGGAATTAGCTGCTAAGAAGTAATTATTATATGAAAAATCAAGGGCCTGTAGGTTCGGGAGTTGGCCTATGATTTGAGAGAAAGTTTTTAACTCTACTGGAGGAGTAGTACTGAAGGAACTATTTTCCCACAAAATATTTGATATTCTTAAAGATTGAAGGTGGGTAAGGCGTGGTAAATATGTAATTAGAGCTTGTACCCCCCCTATTCTATATGTGCCATTAACATAGTAATCTAACACATTGTTATTCGATAAATCTAACTCCCTTAAATTCGAAAAAAGATCAACAACTTGAGGCATAATAGTTCCCAGAGCTGGGGGATCATTTGGAATAAGTCCTGATAAGTCTAAACGAGTTGTTGTAGAATTAAAGCTTTTTAAATATGTTGATGTAAAGTTAAGATCTTCATCAAGATAAAAGGGAATTTTGGGAAGGTAAGAGGTTGCCTTCCAAAGGCTCACGCGATTCGCAGTTGTAAAATTATTCCCCCCTAGATTAAGACTCTTAAGCTTTCCCAAGGTTGAAAAGGTAGGAGCTAATATTGATCCATGAGTCAGCTGATTATTGGAAAGATCAAGAGATTCAAGATTAGGTATTGTTTGCAGAAAGCTATTTATAATTGTGGAATCATTAAAAGAATTCCAAGAGAGATCAAGGGAAGTTAAATTTTGCTTCCCTTGAAGAGCCCTTAAGAAATCAGACGAGCTGCCAAGCTCGTTATTTACGTAATTTTTTAATCCTCCCGCTTTAAGAGAAGTAAGCCCAGACATCTGCTGAACAGATTGAGCAAGAGCCTTAACTTCAAAAAAAGCTTGGTAGAGCCCGATCGAGTTATCACTAACATCTAAAAAAGCTAAGGAAGGAGGAAGGGAGCTGAGGAGTAAGCTTGCATCCTTTTGACCTATATAATTACTGCTTAGATCTAAAATACGCAGATTCTCCTGGGCGGAGAGCCCATGGGCCAGAGCCACCAGTGCTACATCATTAAGTGTTGTATTCACATTTCCACCAATTCCAGTGCTCCCCAAATAAAGCTCTTTTAAGGTGGGAACTTGTGCTAAAGAATTTCCAAGAGCAATTTGTCCTTCAAGATCCGAAGTAAGGTTAATATCAGCAAGGTCGAGAAGGGTCAAAGAGGGCTTAAGGGAGTGGGCAATCTGCGCTATATTTGTTGTAATCTGATCTACATCGTTAGCATTCACAGCTAACCTTAACTCTTTGAGATGGGAGAGGTTTTGCAGAGCCTGTCCTATGACCCCAATATCATCCGAAGAAAGAAAATTAGATGATAGATTTAAGCTTTGAAGTCCTGTTAATTGCCCTAGCCCTAAGAAAGACTGAGGTGATGAATTGTCACTAACACTAAGAATACGCATACTCGCCCACAGATCAAGATGTATCATTTCTGGAGGTAAGGCAGCAAAAATTCTTTCAACATCTGTGGAATTTGTAATCACATTATAACTCACATTCAAAGACTTTAAAGGAACGTTTGCACGTTTAAATCCTTCCACAATGTCTGCAATAATAGGCCCTTGAATGCCCTTATTGGAAAGGTCTAAATCATAGGGTCCGGGAAAATGATAACGGCCTAAATCACCGACCAGTGTGCTTGCGGGCTGACCCGGAAGAGTGTTAAAAGCTTTGACCTGGGTATCAAAACATTCTTTGCTATAGTCACTGGCATAAGGTTCAAGCCCCCCTACCCATGAAAACTTCTCCAGATATTCGTAAGGGCAAGTAAAATATTTATACAGAACATCAATGATTCCATAAAACGTATAAGTATAAAGAAGGGCACGAATCGCTTTGTTGATGGGCTCTATGATAGAAATAAGCCAAGAAGGACTTTGCCCCATCTCCCATAAAAGAGCCGCTGTCCTGAATTTGTTAAGGGAAAGTGTGGGAATTGCTTGATAAATCTCCCCCAAGGCATGAAAGGCCCGTAGCTTTATCTTTAATAGGTCCTCTACATCATGAGGCCTCTGAATTAAATTCTTTATATGCATGCCCTGGGCCAGATGATAAAGACTCTCAATGGCTGTCATCTGGCTCATTCCCGTGTGGCTATGAGCTAATTGCGAGAGTGCCGCAAAGGCATTTTCTCGGGCCTCGGGAGGAAGTCTACCCTCCCACAGAATGAGAGTTGCAATAGTTGGAATTTTTCTTTTGAGAGGATGAAAATTTAATAGAGAAGAAACAAAAGGAATGACAGAGAGGATATTAAAGATCACAGAGTCCCATTTCTTTGATCGATTTGTGAGACCTTCTATATCTTCACCCACAGCTTTGTCAGTTGGTTCAGAGATTTGCCAATAATTATATATAGTTTTGGCAACAGCATAAATAAGAGGAACCCCAAGAAGTGCAAATAATTCAGGAGACTCATGAAGCGTTCTAATCGTTCCTAAGTAGCTAACAATATCTGCGTCGATAAAATAAAAACTCACGAGGGAACCGAAGTCCATGGTCCATTCGCCTGATTGAATAAGTTTATAAACTTGATACCCCATTAAAGCCAAGAGGATGGTGTGAATGGACTCTATGACACCTTCTTCTAAAGAACTTCCGAAGGTCTTTAGAATGACGTTTCTCTTGATGGCAGAGGAGCTATCTAAAGGAATGGGTCCGCCATGGAGCCATAAAGGGGCGCAGCACGTTTTCTGTTTTCTTTTATTGATGGCGTGTTTGTTCGTTGTTAAGGCAAAGACGGATTTATGGAGGAGGACTTCCAAATTTGCCCAAACAACATAATTTTTCCAGCTTCCCTCAATTCTCAGAATTGTCTGCAAGTCTTCGATTTCTTCAGGGGTTAAATCTTCAGGGTTGATTCTGAGAAGCCGCAAATAAGGAGCCTCTTGAATGAGTGAATCTTCTAGGATGGGGACTCCCTCTACCGGTTGCAATTTTAACTGAGATCCATAACCTTCAGGTAAGACAGCAAAACCATCCTCGTCTTCTTCAGTAAAGGAAGAAACTTCAATTTTTTCTTGATCTTCATTAGAAACAAGAAGAGATCCATTAGTTCTAAATTCTTCCCTACCACTTTCAGAAGGGGGAAGAGAGGGAGGTTCAGAGCTTCCTTGGGAAGGAAAAGAACCTCCGCCTTCTTCAACAGAAGAAAGAACTTCAATTACTTCTTCATCTTTTTCAACAACGGCAAGAGCTCCACAGGACCTCGTTTCTTCACCCCTACCTTCGGAAGGGGGGAGTGCAGGAGGTTCAGGGTTTCCTTGGGAAGGAAGAGAATCTCCCTCTTCTTCAGGTAAGGGGAGAGGACTTATAGGAACGAGAGGTTGAGGAGCAGGTATATTTTGCGCCTCAGCATTGTCTCCTTGGGGGGGTAAAAGCTCCCCTTCCCTAACTTCAGGAAGGCGAGGCTGATCGTCAAGTTGAGGATCATCTAAAGAAAGGCGACGCCCTGGAAGAAGGGGTTCATGCTCCTCAGCTTCTTGCATACAAGAAGCGCCGTCGACAAAAAGAATAGAAAAGATAACTAAATAAGAAATAAGTTTTTTAAGCATATATCCCTGCTTCAAATCGTTTTTATTTTATCTATTTTTCCGGGCAATTAAAAAATATTCCTTTCTCAAAGTCAACTCTCTTTAAAGATACTTTTTATTTGGAGATTAGTATGCTTGTAAATCTTTTCTTTTCTAATTCTTCCTTAGAGAAATTTTACTACTGCCCCAAAGCCAAGGGAGCAGGGCTCATTCCCAACAAAGGCATCGAAACAGGTAACACGAGTTCAATCGTGTCTTTTGCATCGATCTGTGAAGTTAGCATAGGGTTAGGAGTTGCAATGATGGATGGTTTTTCTAACAAAGGCTTCCAGAGAAAGTCTCTGCCAATCCCTTTCAATCGCCTATAAAAATGGTTGATCGAACTCTCGCTCATCTTTCTAGGATTTTTTACCATCTCTGCAACATCGTCACGTAAATCTTCTAAGCTAAAACGGTACCATCTATCAGCCGTCTTCTCGCTCGCTTTATCTATTAGATAATCACATTTATCTCGAAGTTTTACTAACTCTTCAATCTGGGGATTTGTCATATCAATGGTTTGCAAAGATCCTTGCCACAGAGATTTCAACGTTGCCATCCACTTGGCAGGAGAATACCAGGGGACTTGATGAGAACTGACGGTATCGGAGGTGGCAACGAGAAGAGAGCTTTCTGGTGTGTTCCTCTCTCTTTGCAAACCATGTGTTTGCATCTCTGAGGATGTAGGTTTGGAAATAGGATTTCCTGTACATAGCTCGCGCGCACAAGCGTCCTCAATTTTTTGTTGCGTCAATTTTTGAAGAACCTGAGCCTCTTGAGTCCATTCAACGATATATATTCCCTCTACGAGATCAACCTCAAGGGTTCTTCCTTGTTTGCTAATTGTTGTTACTAGATCTGCAAGCTTCTCGAGGAAAATGGAGGCACTGTTTGGAGCTTCATATCCTATTAAGTTATTAGCAAGGCTGAAAGATCGCAGTTGAGGCCAGGAGCTAAGGGCTTCGGCTAAGGCCAGGGTCGAATTTGGATCTTTGTTGTTGCCTGAAAAAGATGAGCCTATTGGGTTGTTTGATAAATCTAAATGGACAAGATTGGATTGCGCCTCCAATCCCTGTATGAGTTGAAGACCTCCTTGCCAGGTATCTGTATCAACACTTCGTGTAGGGTTCCAGCAATTGGCAAGGCTTATCGATGTTAAAGAATGAATGCTTTCTAAGCTTTTTCCTAAAGAATTAGCGTATATGAAGTAGGTATTTGTAAAATCTAGAGTGTGTAAGTTTGGGAGCTGGGCTATGATTCGCGGAAAATCTCTTAACTCTGGAGGAGCTCCAGAGATAGAACCATCAATATTTGCCATTCTCAGGGATCGAAGATGAGTGAAGCATGGTAAATGTGTGATTAAGGCCTGTATCCCCCCTATTCTATATGTGCCGTTGGGGTAGAGATCCACCACATCGTTGTTCGACAAATCTAACTCTTTTAAATTTGGAAAAAGATCTACCATCTGAGGCATGATTGTTTCCAAAACTGTGGGATCGTGGGGAATAAGTCCTGATAAGTCTAGACGTGTTGTTGTGGAATTAAAGCTCTTTAAATATGTTGATGTATAATTTAAATCTTCGTCAACAGGAAACGGACTTTGCGTAAGAAAGGATGTTGCCTGCCAAAGGCTCACACGATCCGTGGTTGTAAAATTATTCCCTCCTAAGTTGAGATTTTTAAGCTTCCGCAAGGTTGACAAGATATGAGCTAATAGTGACCCATGAGTTAGCCGATTATTGGAAAGATTAAGCGTTTCAAGGTTAGGGATTGTTTGTAAAAGGTCTCTCACAAGTGTAGAATCATTAAAAGAATTTGAGGAGAGATCAAGGAAAGTTAAATTTTGTTTTCCTTTCAGAGCCTTTAAGAAATCAGGCGAGCTGCCAAGTTCATTAACGTAATTTTCCCATCCTCCCGCTTTAAAAGAAGTCAGCTCAGACATCTGCTGAACAGATTGAGCAAGAGCCTTAACCTCAAAAGAATTGTAGAATCCGATCCCATTATAACTAACATCTAAATGAGTTAAGGAAGGAGGAAGAGACCTGAGTAAAAAACTTATACCCCCATTCATATCCCCATAATATCCAAGGTAGTTACCGCTTAAATCTAAAATACGCAAATTTTGTTGGGCGGAGAGTCCATGAGCCAGAGCTACAACGGCTGCTTCATTAAGGGTTCTATTCGTTTGATCGTATTCACCACCCATTTGAACGCCTCCCAAATAAAGTTCTTTTAAGGTGGAAATTTGGGCTAAAGAATTCCCAAGAGCGATTTGCCCTTCTAAATCCTCAGTAAGGACAAAGTAAGTAAGATCAAGAAGGGTTAAAGAGGGCTTAAAAGATTTGGCGATTTGAGTTATATTTGTATTCGCACTAAACTCTCTAATATCATTATTAGCAACCCTTAATTCTTTGAGATGGGAGAGGTTTTGAAGGGCCTGTCCTATGGCACCTATCTCAATCGAAGAAAGGCCATTATATGATAGATTTAAGCTTTGAAGCCCTGATAATTGCCCTAGCCCTAAAAACTGACGAGATGATGGAAGCGGCGAGAAAATATCCCCTGACAGATCAAGATGTACTGTTTCTGGTGGTAAAGCCACTAAAATTCTCGCAATATCTGAAGAATTCAGACCCCCATTATAACTCACATTTAAAGATCTCAAGGGAACACTCGCCCTTTTAAAACCTTCCACAATATCCCCAACGACAAGCCTATCAATGTTCTTATTGGAAAGATCTAAATCGTAGGGCCCGGGAAAATGATAACGGCCTAAATTGTCGATCAATGTGTTTGCCGGTTGGCCAGGAAGAGTGTTAAAGACTTGAACCTGAGCATCAAAACATTCTTTGCTATAGTCACTGGCATAGGGCTCCAGTCCCCCGACCCAGGAAAAAGAATTGAGGTATATGTCGGGACAGGTAAAATATTTATACAAAACATCAATGAGCCCATAAAATGTATAAGTATAAAGAAGGGCCCGAATCGCTTTGTTGGCAGGCTCTATGATAGAAATAAACCAAGAAGGACTTTGCCCCATCTCCCATAAAAGAGCCGCTGTCCTGAATTTGTTAAGGGAAAGTGTGGGAATTGCTTGATAAATCTCCCCCAAGGCATGAAAGGCCCGTAGCTTTATCTTTAATAGGTCCTCTACATCATGAGGCCTCTGAATTAAATTCTTTATATGCATGCCCTGAGCCAGATGACAAAGACTCTCAATGGCTGTCATCTGGCTCATTCCCTTGCGGGTATGAGCTAATTGGGAGAGTGCCGCAAAGGCATTTTCTCGGGCCTCGGGAGGAAGTCTACCCTCCCACAGAATGAGAGTTGCAATAGCCGGAATTTTTCTTTTGAGGGGATGAAGATTTAAAAGAGTAGAAACAAAAGGAATGACAGAGAGGATATTAAAGATCACAGAGTCCCATTTGGGGGACCGATTTGTGAGACCTTCTATATCTTCACCCACAGCTTTGTCAGTGGGTTCAGAGATTTGCCAATAATTATATATGGTTTTGGCAACGGCATAAATAAGAGGAACCCCGAGAAGTGCAAATAATTCAGGAGACTCATGAAGCGTTCTAATCGTTCCTAAGTAGCTAACAATATCTGCGTCGATAAAATAAAAACTCACGAGGGAACCGAAGTCCATGGCCCATTCGCCTGATTGAATAAGTTTATAAACTTGATACCCCATTAAAGCCAAGAGGATGGTGTGAATGGACTCTATGACACCTTCTTCTAAAGAACTTCCGAAGGTCTTTAGAATGACGTTTCTCTTGATGGCAGAGGAGCTATCTAAAGGAATGGGTCCGCCATGGAGCCATAAAGGGGCGCAGCACGTTTTCTGTTTTCTTTTATTGATGGCGTGTTTGTTCGTTGTTAAGGCAAAGACGGATTTATGGAGGAGGACTTCCAAATTTGCCCAAACAACATAATTTTTCCAGCTTCCCTCAATTCTCAGAATTGTCTGCAAGTCTTCGATTTCTTCAGGGGTTAAATCTTGAGGGTTGATTCTTAAAAGCCGTAAATATTTCTGTGAAAGAGTTTCTTGAATGAGCGCATCTTCTAGGAGAGGGACTCCCTCTAGCGGTAATAATCTCCGCTGAGATCCATAACCCTCAGGGAGGACAACAAAACTATCATTTTCATTATTATCTTTTTCTCCCTCATCTTCTTTAACAACGACATGAGATTCAGAGGAGTGAGCTTTTTCACCCCTACCTTCGGAAGAAGGGAAAGCAATAGGTTCAGGACTTCCTTGGGAAGGAAGAGAATCCTTCTCTTCTTCAGGTAAGGGGAGAGGACTAACGAGAGGTTGAGAAGCAGGTATATTTCGCGTCTCTACGTTATCTCCCTGGGGACGTGAAGCTTCCTCTTCCCTAATTTCAAGAAGGCGAGGCTGATCGCCAAGTTGAGGATCATCTAAAGAAAGGCAGCGCCCTGAAAAGTGAGGGTCATGCTCCTCAGCGTCTTGCATACAAGAGGCGCTATCGACAAAAAGAATGGAAAAAATAACTAAATAAGAAATAAGTTTTTTGAGCATATACCCTGTTTGAGAATATTTTTAGTCAATCCATTTTTTATTGAACAATTAAAGAACTTCTTTTCGCCAATGTCAACTGCTTTAAAGGCTCCTGCTTTAAAGGCTCCTTTATTTAGGGAATGTATTTGAAGGTGAGGCAACATATGGATAGTGTGCTTCTACGGAAGAAAAGTATTATGGGTTCAAAAAGAATCTTTTAATCAACTCTGAAGGAATTATTGCTGTTCTTACAGTTACGCAAGCTCATATTGATGAAAGAGAGTGGGATTTAATTAAAGGAATTTATGGATGACAATTAGTACTTGGACGAAACCCCCTGGAATCCTTTCTCCGTAAGGCTTTCAGGGAATTTAAAAGCAATGAAGATTTTTAAAAAATGGTAATAAATTCGACCTTGTTTAAGATTAATTGGTAAGCTAATATATCAAAAATTACATAGGGCTTAGAGTGGTTAAGAGAAACGCCTTAAAAATGGAAAAACTTCGTTTGCCAAAATAGCTATTAATCCCTTATTTTATAAGCCTTACAGTGGTTTTCGTTCAAGCACTAATTAGAAAATGCGAACCGTTGAATAAAACAAACGATTTTAAGAAAGCTTATTCTCATTGAGATCATTTAGGAAAATAGTCTTTATATCAGTTCCTCAATCTTATTTTCAAAACCTGCGGAAGTTTCAACAGTATAAGCCCTTTTCTTTTCTGGTTTAAGCAGAAAAGCCTTTTTCTTGAAGAAAGGAGCGCGTTTGTATTTGGTTTGGAGCTTGGTACAGGGGTAATCGCCGGGGTATTTGACATAGCACTCAAGGTCTTTGAGTTGAGAAAGCTCTGTTGGCATAATGAGAGGAGTTTGACGGGTATGACGGCTTAGGGAAACTCCATCTCGCATGCTGTTTGCGCCATAGGAGATGTTTTCTGTAGGCTCGATTTCTTCTTTGTCACCGAGGACTTTTGAGATCCACGCTTGCGTTGAAGGTTCCGTACAGCGGAAAAAAATTTTCGTATTAAAAAGATCAAGCATGGTTTCTGCTCCATTCCTGCCATAAATGTCTTCTAGTTGAGGCTTACTTTGGAATCCTGCAAGGAGGCATCCTCCGTATTTGCGCCCTTCAGCAAGACCTGCTTGAAGCTTGGGGAGTTTTTGAAGTGCAGCAAGCTCATCCATTACAAACCAGAGACGCCGCTTTTTCTTCTCAGGTAAGACCATGAGAGCATTAATGGCAATATCCATCCATGCAGAAATAAGAGGCGTTAAGGTCTGTCGCTGGTCAGGTCTTGCAGTGATAAAAAGCCAGCTTCCCGGATTTTTTATCCGGGGAGATGTCCCCGTCCCTGCGAAAGCAGGGAACACGGGGATCCAGGAACTCAACCATCCGCCGAAGCGGCGCAGCAGCGAAGGCGGATCATTCATAATCCACTCCCGTATTGAGAAGGGTTCTTGGGTAGATTCTAACTGCCTAAGTCCCTCAATCTGAGAGGAAAGTACGCTTCGAATGGAATGAGTTGTTTTATCATTATTTTTAAAAGCAAAAGTTGCCGCTTCCGTGCCTTTAAAGAAGTCTTCGAACTCTTTATCTGAAGCACTCATCAGAAATGTTGTGAGTTTTTCGATGTTATGTTCTCCTTGGGCGGCATATTTTCGGAGAGCTGTTTTAAGAAGGGCTTGACTCGCATTATCCCAGAAGGGGTCTCTGTTTCCTTCTTTTGTTTGAATGAAGGATTCGCTCAAGACATCATAATGAGAATCCAAGTGACAATCAGCCCAGGGATGCCAGGGACGAGATCTTTGATCTAAAGGATTCAAAATAACATCCTTCTTTTTATTATAGTACCGAGAAACATAATCTCCTGTTACATCCAGGATAATAGCTCTATTTCCCCTTTTACGAATTTGAGGAAGAAGATGATGGAACGCATTGGTTTTTCCAGATCCTGTGGTTCCTGTAATAAGAATGTGAGAGGTTTCTTTGCCCTTGATAAGGGGAAGTTTTGAGAACCCTGATTTTGCAGGGAGAAGCTTTAAATCTGATACGTCTCGTCGCGTTTTGATAAGAGCAGCTAATTTTTGCCAAGGAACAAAGGTTGCTCCTCGCTGATGTATGTTACGCATATGCCGATGCCCCAAAGCAAACCATAGGGCCATAATTGCAGAAAATATAAGAGCTGTGATCTCAAAACTATCGTAAAGTGCCTCCTTTAAAGCTCCTTCCATTTGTTGGGTAATTTTTTGGAGGATTGGGTCTTTAAGAACGTGGATACATTTTCTCTTATAAGGCCTGTCCTCGTCCCCGCGAAGGTGGGGAACACGGGGATTGCCTTTTAAAGGTGTATAAAGCTGAGCGAGAGTTTTGTGTTTCTCAACAGGCGTTGTGGCAAGCATAAATTTTGCCCAAGTGACTTCATAGGTGGCTTGCCAAGCAAAGAAGGGTAGATGATAAGCTTTCCATAGAAAAAATCCTCCCCCTCCCAGAAAGGCGACAAGTGATCCTATCATAAAGATCTGCTTGAACATCCGTAATTGATGAACGTGAACTTGCCCCCCTTGAGTGAGGGTTTTAAAAAAAGTCATGGTTTATTTCTCCTTTGTTTGTTGGATTTGAGGCTTTGATTCTTTCTCTGAATTAACTGGATCAAGAGGAGTCCCTCCCATAAGGCTTTGTCCTGCATTCTGAAAGGTTGTTTCTGGAAGGAATTGAGTTTAAGAAGCTGAAACCTTTTCCTCGAGTTTTTCTTGGTTGGTTTTTATTGCACTTTCTCTATCTTGAATTGCCTTTTCGTTTGCGTGCTGCAGGGTCTCAATTTCCTTTCTTAAATGATGAGAAGGAACACTTTCTTGGTTGAGGCCTAAGTCATGTCCTCGATTGAGAATGTGCTCTTGATCTTGGGCATGCTGAGAAGCAAGTGAAGAATTCCCTTTAAGAGGAGTGAATTCAGCTTTATAGTGCTGACCCATTTCTCGTTGAGCTTGGGAGATATTGACACGTTGAATTGCATACTGGGGGTTTTCTTGGTGAAAGCGCTGAAGGTAGGCTTGGTATTCCTCTCCTCCTTGCTTTAAGAGAGTAGCAGCTTGGTGCATCCCCACATCTCTTCCAACGAACTCTAAGAAAGGTCTGGTGATATCTCGACTTTCCTGGAAATCATGTCTTTGGCTGCTTGCAAAAGATTCTGCAGCTTCTTTAACCTTATTTTGAGCAATGGAGGCTTCCTCTCGCAAAGATGTGGCTTCATTGAAGCTTGCTGTCGCACTTTGAGCGAGTTCAGCTCCTTTCGTATTATGACTTCCCTCCATAAGAGACTTTGATGCAGAAAGGACAGAATCTAGGCTGTATGTATACCCTTTTTGATCCGCAAGAGACCGAGCTTGACTCACAGCTTTTTGACGGGCTGTGGATCCTGAGAAAGATGTACTCGCACTTGCACTTGCTCCAAAGACCTCAGGTGTTCCCACTTTGGCTATAAAGGCCGCTTCATGAGCTTGAGCTTCTGTAAGAGATCCACTTTCTGTAGATCTTTAATAAGGTTTTGATAGTTCTGAAGAGACTTGGACTCATTAGAGGTGAGGTTTTTATGATATTGCTCTCCTGCAAAAGAATCAGATCCTACGCGCTCCATTACATTGGCAAACTGTTGAGAGGCTGCCTCAATGGATTTTCCTGCAGCAACACTTTTTGATTGAGCTACGCTTTGAGCTTCATTCAGGCGCTGTTGCTCTTCATAGCTATGATTGACTGCTGCCATCAATTTGACAGGTAAATTGGATATTCCTTGATCATTAAAAGACTGTGTTCCATCAGCAAAGGTGGATTGCTCCATGCCGAATGTATCCATGGCCTTAAAGTGAGATCCGCTATAGGTGGGACCCGTATTATGTTGAAAAGCACTTGTATTTTGATACGCTTGCGTGCCCATAGAGATGTTACCTAAGCTGATATTTCCAGAGACAGCTTCAGAGGCAGCTCCACTGGCAGCAGATTGCATGGCTGATCCTAAATGCTGAGCGAGACCTACAAAAGCACCTGCGCCTTGCTTTAAAATCCCATAGGAAATAAAAGGGATGCTCACAGAAAGCCAAGCAGCTAGAGTAACCATGTCTGCATTGGCATTGAGAACAGCTGAGGAATTTAAAAGGGTTAGCCCTTCTGTAAACCCATGCCCCATAGATTCAGCCTTTCCATAAAGGCTCATGACAAGATTTAAGACGGCATAAAGCGGAGCCCACAATTGAGTCCAAATCAAAATCCCAAAGTAAGTCATGAGAATCCGATAGCCACTAGGTAAAAGCGCTAACAGCACAATAAAGATAAACAAGGCATAGCTAAGAGCTTCAATGACATTCTTAAACAAAGGAAGAGTACGTGCTGCAATTTCTCCTGCAATGGCATAAGCTGATCTTTGCTGTAAAAGAGCCTTTGTAGCCGCATAATTGGAAGTTGCGCCTAGTTCTGAAAGTTTATTGTTACTTGCCTCTTCAACGGCTTTGATCATCATTTCTTGACGTAATATGTCCGTTGCTGAATTCGCCCACGTTTGAGCTCCACTTAAAAGCCGTGCACTCCCGATAAGACCTGTATTAAAAGCCTCAAGGGCAATGTTTCTGTTTTGAACGCGAGAGCCATAAAGAACTGTTGCTCGTTTAATTTCATTGGCCCAAAGCTTTTCGAGCTTTGCAGCTCCTGCTTGACAGGTCTCAATTTTCCCAGGAGTGTTCTCAGATTTGTATAAAAAACCTAAAACGGGAGAAGCGTTGCTTTTAACAAGGGTCCAAATATCAGACGTATTTTGCAAATCAGAAAGCGTATATTTATTCCCAATCATCACATCGTAAACCACGCACTGATTGACAAACCTCTCCATATTGCCTTTGAAGATAGGGTCAACAATCCGAAACTTCCCCACCTGACTCATGACTGATGAGGCAAAGACAGTTCCTGTTTCATGGTAGGGCATATAATCCGGCAAGGAGAAGTTAGACTCAAATTGCTCTGTAACCGTTTTCCCCACATGGCTGACAAAGCTGGCAAAGGCTCCTAGAACGAAGGGCACGTTATCAACAGTTCTATGGTAGTTATTGAGAGGATCATGGATATGAATGCGTGTTTTAGGGAGAAACAACAAATTTGTTACCGCAATGACCCATAAGAGCCACTGCATTCCCTCAACCAAGCTGCTACGAAACAACATCAAAATTACCACATAGACTAACCCCACCATCAAGCCCACCCGAATCAGAGGCATGATCATGCCCGTTCTGTCTTCCTTAAAGAGGGCGGCTATGCCATTAAAGACAAGGGTGAAGAGCTCCCCTCCACCATAGGTCGTAATAACATGTTCCACGTTATTACTCAGCGTAGCAGAGAACAGTGTAGCAGAATGCAGAGAGATCTTTAACGCTGAACCCTCGTGCTTTCTGTTTTCTCTTCTCTTGAAGTTTAACCATTTTTATTTCCTTTCTGCTACACTGCTACACTGATCACTGCGCCCTTTGGGCGCTGGTGCCGGAGATAAACATATTCTGCAGTTTCGCTTCGATTTGCTGCGTTCGCTCAATGGCTTCTAGTGTTAGGGAGATTTGTTCAAACATCTTTGTGCGTTCCGCAAAAAGCCGCTTTCTTGAAGCAGCAATGCCTGCACGGAACTTTTCAATCAAATGGTCATTCATTTGCACTTGCTTCAGTTGAGTAACACTGGACCATACAAGTTCCATGACGTCATCCAAGTATTGGAGGAGAATGTCGTGGGCAATGGCGTCTTGGTAGGATGAGGCCGTAATTGGGGAGCCCTGCTTAAAGGCCATCTCAACAGCAAGAATCTTTAAAATGGGGATCATGGTCGAATTCACAAAAGCTTTTTCTTGCTCTGAAAGCTTCTCATCATTCCAAAGCTTAGTTTTCATAGAATCAAGCATCATTCCAACTTTTCGAGAAAGGGCTTTTTCTCCCAGTTGAACAGACTTCAAATTTAAATTAAGACATTTGTTCTCATCAGGATCATCACATCCATAGATTTGAACGGCTTTATTTCCTTGAATCAATGCGGAGATCAACTCTGAATCTGAGCTTTTAGAAGGATAATATTTTAAAAGGGGATGATGTTTATCCCCCTGTTTTATCCGTTGAGCCGAAATGGTTCCAGAGATAGTCATAAAGAATTCGGCAAGATTCTGATCAGAACTCAAAAAGGAATTTTTCTTCAAAGCCTTCCAGGCAACATTAAATTCATCCCCTAACATGTCTCCAAATCCTGGGGCTCTATTTTTTTGATCATTGGTGGCTTCCCGTTGTCCCATCGCGCCGCACTTCTGACGACTCTGAACCCAATCACTCGCTTGCCCAAAGCTATTTCCAAGAGCATGGCAGAGATGCTGAGAAGATAAATCAGATTGGGGCCAAACAGCTCCCACAAGAGTTGCTGCCGTTTCACAGGAATTAATGCTTTGGTTTGTCATGCTTTGAACCTTTGCTGACAAATCATCGAGGACACTTTTGATTTGAGGCGTTACGGTCGCAAGAGCCAAGTTAAAAGCATATCCACTCGCATTGCTTCCAATATTCCTGAGAAGCTGCGTAAATTGAGAGGCATTAATAAAGCTAAAGCCTCCTAAAAAGAGATCAATTCCTCCGCACCCTGCCCGATAATGGGGCATTTGAAGAGAAAGGACCTCTGCATTTGTGGCTTTTGATCGGGCAAAGATATTTCCGCCCGTATAAAATCCTCCCGTTTGATCCCTATACCCGTTCGCCTCACTTATGTTATTGGACATGCCCAGTATCTTAAAAGCATTTTCCAAACTCTCTTGCATGCCTCTCGCATGAAGAGAAGAAGTGAACAGTAATAAAGCAAAGAAAAGAGCTTTCATTTCCTTGGTTCCTTAGGTATTTGAGTTAAAAGATCAATTCTACCTTCCATCTCACTTTCGGAAACCATGCCGTAAGCAAGAGGAATGAGCTTTCCTGTTTTTGGGTGAAGGGCTATGAGGGCAGGGACATGAGAAACTTGAAGGCGCTTAGCAATCCCGTTATCTTGCCGAGCTTCTGGGAACTCAGAAAGCGTTCCTCCATCAAGCGAAACAGCTAAAACCGACCAGCTATATTTCTCTGAGAATCGTTTCACAATGGGGGCAAAACCATGGCAATAAGGGCAATTTTTCCGGAAGAAAAAGAAAAGCCCGTACTCTTGAGCAAATTTCTTAATACGAGCCTGAAGCTCTTTGTGATGTTTATCGTAATAAACATGGCGGGCATTTTGATCGACGGGATGGATTAAAGTTTCGTCCAAGGAGGGAGTTGTCATCACAACGCGTTTCCATGCTTCAGAAAACCGCTGACTCTGATCCATCAAAGCACGTTGGGCAAGAATGTAAGCAATGATGTTTTGATGCGTGGGTTCAACTATGGCTGCGTGAAGCTTTGTTTCAAGTTCCTTTCTTTGAGTTTTAATAACTTCTGTTGGCAAAGGAATAAGTTTTTTCTGCAATTCTGCTAAACTGTTCTCTGCACTACTGTCCTCATACCAGTGCCACCCTTCAGCTCTTTTGCCAAAAAATGAAGAGATAGGCTTTGCTGCAAGTTTATCCTGATGTTGAGCCTCTGCCTTAAGGAAAGAAGGACTTATAACTAAATTCAAAAGAACTATAAGGACTATAAGGGAAGAGAGAAAATTCATCCTAACAATTGCCATTCTGCTGTTCTGTTCTCTGCCACACTGCCATTCTGCTACACTGGAGATCATGCTCCTCCTTTTCTTTGCTGTGGTTGCTTTTCTGTCGGAGAAAGGACGCCTTTTTTTATGGTTTCAAGACGTTCGCCAACTTTGTTCCCAATGCCTTGCATTTTACCAGGATTGAAGTTCTTCATGAGATCTTCAAAAACTTCTCTGAGGTCCAACTTGGAAAAGTCTATCCTTTGGATTTCCTCAATGGTAAAGCCCCGGCATAGAGGGTGTTTTGGTGACCCCCACCCTATACCAATTTGAGGCCTGCCTTGTTCATGAAAAACTTTGAGAAGCTTTGATCCCCAGCAACAGTAAGTAGATTTTTTTGTGACGCACTGTCCTAAGACTTTTTTAGAACAATAGGTTCCCACATAATGGCAAAGGCCTTTTTTGCGCCTTTGGCTTAAGAGCTTTTCTGATGAGCTACAAGAAGAAAGCCCTAAATCATTTCCCCAGCCCTTGCCGGACCCACAACAATCTTTGAAGTTTACGGGTTGTTTGGAACATTTGTTTGTTTCTCCCTTAAAAAATCCTCCCATTCCAAATTGACCTTGGAGCTCTTTTAATATGGCCAGCTGGGCTAAACTTGCCATCATTTCATCATTGTTTTCCCAGCCTTGATCCCTGCAGCTTCCATCCAAGCAAAAAGGTGTCTTTCCTCCTTTAATCACATAGGATGTTCGGGGAGGGTCTTTACATTCATAGATCTGAGAATAAATAACGCAACTGTTCCCTACCTGCTGCTTACAACGAGAATTGATTTGAGCACATCCTCTTGCCCTTAAAGGGCCACAATCGTTCTTTGAAGGATGAGAGCAACCATAAGTTAGCGTGTATTGCCAACAGTCTCTTGTGATAGGGACTCCTTGGATCACACGAGTTTGAGGACCTTGTGTACAAACTTTTGACTTGTAATAGCAAAGACCCTGGTCAACCTTTCCTTCAAGACCCGTACATTCATCGATCCAGGAATCATAAGGGACTTTAATACGGGGTTGGTAACTATAGTAAAACTGATACAGCTCATAGGTATAGTGCTTTATGTCGTACCTCTACCCACTCTCCACACGGCAACGTAGAGGCTGAGGTAATTTGCGTAACAGGAATATTTGTTTGACCTGAGATAAATGCTTTTAGTGTTGGTAGGTCAACTTGTATATAACCTACAAAATGCTTACTCTCTTCTCGAGGCCAATGGTTAAGAAGATGACCATAAGAGGCATAGAGTGCTGGCCCTCCTAAATTAAGGATTCCCTGTTGAACTGGTCCTAGCTCTTCCTTTATTGTGACATGAAGATTTAAGTGGCAAGTATGCTTTGCATCTTCTCCTTCTTCTTCGCAAGCAACGATTTCGTTTTTACCTCCTTGCTGAACTTCCATAACCTGGGTTCCATTTCCTCCAATGGCTTTGAGAGGATCTTCGAGGATTTTACCTGCCATTGTCATGAGAGGATCATTCTCCAGATCAAATTTAACGTGGGAGCGTGAATCGGAGCTTTCACGAACCATTTGACTTGCAGAGTTTTCTTGAGCCTCTCTCGGAGAATGACCTGAAAGGTCTGAGATTGAATATTTTGATTTTTTGGCTTGTTGGCCATTATAGAATGGATGAGATCCAGATTCGGTCTTTTTTTGCTTAACATTACCTAGAAATTCTTGAGCGACTTGATCACCTTGCTTAAGGTCCTTCCAAGGATCGGCAAAAGCTTGGTAAGAAATAAGAGATAAAAGAGAGATCAATAGAAAAAGCCTCATTTAAGCTCTCCTTGTACATGAGGAGTTTTAAAGAGGAGAGGAAAAAGCTTTTTCTGAACATAAGATACAAAGATCTGGATGTAGCTCATGCGCCTCCCTCCCGCTGCTTAGGCTGCTGGTGTGCTTTGGGAATGAGACCCTTTTTAATCGCTTCAAGGCGATCACCAACTTTCTTCCCAATACCTTGCATTTTACCTGGTTTAAAGTTCTTCATGAGATCTTCAAAAACTTCTCTTAAATCAAGCTTGGAAAAGTCTATTCTTTGAATTTCTTGAATCGTAAATCCCCGACAAAGAGGTTCTTTTGCTTCTCCCCATCCGAGACCAATTTGAGGGCGCCCTTGTTCATGGAAAACTTTTAAGAGTTTTGAGCCCCAGCAGCAATAAGTCGATTTCTTCTTGATGCATTGACCTAGAACCTTTTTAGAACAATAGGTTCCCACATAATGACAAAGGCCTTTTTTACGTTTCTGACTCAAAAGCTTTTCTTTTGAACTACAGGAGGAAAGCCCTAAATCATTGCCCCACCCTTTGCCTGATCCACAACAGTCCTTGAAACTCAGAGGTTGTTTGGAGCATTTGTTTGTTTCTCCCTTAAAAAATCCTCCCATTCCAAACTGACCTTGGAGTTCTTTTAATATGGTCAGCTGAGCTAAGCTTGCCATCATTTCATCATTGTTTTCCCAACCTTGATCCCTGCAATTCCCATCTAAGCAAAAGGGTGTTTGTCCTCCTGTAATTCTATGGGTTGTTAGGGGAGGTTCTTTGCACTCATAGGTTTGGGTGTAAACAACACATTTATTTCCAATGACTTGTTTGCAATTGGAATGGATTTGAGCACACCCCTTTGCCCTTAAAGGCCCACAATCATTGTTGGAAGGATAGGAACATCTATAGGTGAAGGTTTCTTGCCAGCAGTCTCTTGTAATGGGTATGCCCTCAACTTCTCGTGTTTGACGGCCTTGTGTGCAAGATTTTGTGGCATAGTAACAAAGACCTTGATCAACTCCTGTTTCTAATCGATTACAATTAGACGTCCACTCATCTGGGAGACCTTCATAGGAATCTTCTTCATAGACAATTTTAATGGAAGGATGACAACTATAACCAAATCCATGCTTGTGCTCATCAAAAGTACAATTGCGGAAATATCCTCCATTTTCAAGCTTGCGTCCTCTCCTGCGGGGTGGTCTTTGGTCGATTGTTACCTCTTTAATTTGAGCAGGACTTATGTTTAAGCGTGGAAGTCGAACACCTCCCCTTGTTATATACTCCTTATTTAATTGAGCTTTTCTACCGCTTAGATGCTGAGGTCTCTTCCTTTCTTTATTGCCAATCTTTTGCAAGCAGGCCTTATAAAATACTGTAATGTTCCCAGAGCCTTTCCTTGTCGCAGCGAGAACACCATTTCTTAAAGGTTCACAAGCAAGACAAGTTCCAAATTTTGCTAATTCGTAATCTTTCCAAACATGAAATTGTCCTTTCCATTCTTTTTTCGTTTTTGTTTTTTTGATCTTTACAACTAAAGTGTTAACACAACTCTCAAGAGAATCTTCTCCTGTTTCTTCGCAAGTAATTATCTCATTTTTTCCGCCTTGCTGTACTTCAACTAATTGGGTGCCTTTTCCTCCAATAGCCTTAAGAGGTTCTGTTCCAATTTTTTCTGCCCTTGTAATTAGAGGATCTTTTTCAGGATCAATCTTGACCTGAGATCTTGCATCAGAGCTTTCATAAACCATCTGACTTACAGGATCACCTTGGCTAAGGCTTTGAGCTCTTCCCATCAGATCTGTACTGTTGAGCTTTGACTCCTTTGAAAGTCCTTTGTAAAAAGGATGAGACCCTGCCGTGGCCTTCTTCTCATCGATTTCATTTAAGAATTCTTGAGCGAGTTGGTCTCCTACTTTAAGGTTTTTCCAAGAATCGGCAACTGCAGCACATGAGAAAAGAAAGATAAAAAGATACCTCATCATTTTAACTCTCCTTTCCCCAAAGGAGATTTAGCTAAAAGAACTTTGGCTTCCTCAGAGAGACTTCCCTCTTTAGCAAACGTTTCCAAAGCATATTGAGCACTGATATGCCCCTGGATACGATCATGGAGTGGTGTTTGGATTCGCTCTAAGGTATTCAATTGGAAAGGTTTGGCGAGGATAAATGTAGGAACAGCTGTAATACTAAAAAGGGTAAAAAGCTCAGGGTCAATAATGAAGCCTTGATCCGCTTCTTGGATAATTTTCTGCAAGGCTTTTGCTGTTTCAACATAGCTTCCATTAATAAACCCCCTTAAGACAAGCGTAGCCCCATATCGCTTAGCATCAATTGCAAGGTTTAAAAGGGCTTTCTCCTCTAAAGAAAGGGAGACAAAGATATAAAATTGGGTCTCTGAAATAATTTTATTCTCCTGTAGGTGGGAAGAAGGAAAAGAAAAACATGAGGAGCTTTCGAGCTGACTCTCTAATGAAAAGGAACCTTCTGATTTTGAAATCGTTCCAAAGGATAAGTCTTTTACCGAACAGGAAGCTTTAGTTTCTAAGTTAGAAATAACATCCTTGAACCCTTTATCATTGAGCAGAGTTTCAACCTTTTTTAATGAGTCTTTTTGAAGTGTTTGTATCTCAGAGGTTTGAGAAAAAGCATGGCTTACAAGCACAGGACTTGCGCCAATAATAAGAAAAAACACATGACAAATTCGTTCGGCTAAATCGCACAACAATTTCGTTTCCTCCAAATTAAATATCCAAAATCTTCGCCTTTGTAAGGAAATTCTCGCCCAGATCCCCAGATGACTTCCGTCCGTCCTAAGGGATTACAGGCCATGGGACCACGGGTTGTGGGTCGGGGGTAGGTCATCTGGGTTTTGTATTGAGTCTTCTTTATAATAGGTAAAGGATACTTCTGACAGATCTGGTGGTTAGATGTCCCACTTGTCCCCCAAAGGAGAAGCTCACGATGAAGTTTGGCCATCATACGCCCGACCATCAATAGACTCGCTTGAACCCCTCCATTGTGAGCTGCGTTGTTTCCTGTAAAGGGATATAAACTTCCCTGGCATCCCCCACACCAAAAGAGAGCATCCATCGGAAACCCTGCTGTGGCTGCTGCACAATCAGCAGAGCATGCAGCTTGGGCAATCCTATTTCCAAAGAGAACGGCTTCTGGGTTTAAAATGAATGAAAGCTCATCCGCATTCCACAAAGGATCGAGTTCCGTAATATACCCCACATCAAAGCTTCCTTTCTCAAGACAAAGAAAATCGACGAGAAGCTCGAGCCAATAAATAACAGGGTAGACGTACCAATGAACTTGATAGAAACTGTTTTGGGCTCGTCCTTCTCCGCGGGCCCCATGCACACCATAATTTATATTACTTTTACCGAGCTGAAGTCCTCCCATACTCACCATACAAAAAGGAACACGCGTTACATCTACTAGTCTGGCAGGCTCCCAAAATCCTACAGGGATCCCTGGGACAATAGGAATAGGAGGTCTTGGACATAGACAGGGAATTTGACTGGGATTTTTTGTATCTTCTCTTCCTCCAGAACTCACTTTTACAGGGCCAATACTGATGGGAAAAAGACAAGACCAACAAATATCCGTAATAGGATTGACAAAACGCCCTGAACACGCTTGACTCTTTGAAAAAGAACTAAAAATAATCGGGAGGCAACAATGTATGATAAGTGTTCTTTTAAGAAGTATTCCTTTTTTCTTTACGATAATGCCTTTAAGTGCTTTGTCTATGATAGAAGCCAAGAGCTTCATTTCTCTTGATGTTCCTCGGGAAGAAGTTTTCTCTTCTCTAGTCCAAGGTCTTTTAATAGTGATGGCAATGTTCTTGATTCTTTGGGGAGGAGCAGGAATTTTAACTTGGGTAATTCTATTACTTAAAAAAGTTTGAAGTTTTTTCCAGAGGATTTGAGGGGAGAGAGTCATTTTTTTTCTCCCAGAGCTATTTCTTCAATACGGAGCAACAGGCCTTCCTGAGTCATGAGAGCAGGAACATGGAGAATCCCAAGCTTTTTGGTGAGAAGTCCCCCTTGATCAAAATAAACGGGAGTATTCATTTCTTCTGAAAGAGCTAAAGGAGCTCCTTTAACTAAGATGAGCTTAACTTTTTCATCTTTAAGTTTTTGCAGAGCATACTCCCGTTGCTTAGGATCTTCCCCATCAAAAAATAACAAGTCCTGTGATAAACTCACTGACTCAAGAGGATTGACTTTACCCCCTTTTTTAGCAAAAATCCTTCCTGTATGATCCTTGAGATCCTCTTCTACTACGTAGCTTGGATCAAAATAAAATACCCGTTCCTTAGATGCTTTCGTAATTCCTTCAACAGGTTTTGGTCGCTCGATAGCGATTTTAGTTTTCTTTTGAAGCTCAATATTATGGCGCTCAAGCTCATCCTTTTCCTCCATCGCTGTCAGCTTTTGCTGAATCAGTTGAATAGGGTCTTCTTCCTCAATAGGATAAATAACTCCATGGGTAGCGCAGTCTTTCGCCTGCGCTACAGTGTTCAGTATCCAGTGTTCAGTGCTCAGAAGGACTATGCCCATTAGGGCGGTGTTTGGGATGCAGTAGTAAGTTCTCAGAAAAGGAAAAATGTAACGCCAATATATCATTTCTTGCCTCTGGCTTCTCGATTTCCAAATTCAAAAAACCATCTGAATACTGGACACTGAATACTGGACACTGAGTACTGAACACTGCGACAGCCTTTCCCCATATTCTCTCTATCGGCACAAGACCAAACTCTTCATAACGAGAATCAAAGCTTCTTGGGTGATCTCCCGCGACGAAAACGTATCCTGGAGGAATACGAGCTGCGGTAAGGGGTGTTAAGGGCTTTCCGTCCTTTGTTTGTTTAAGCAGAGGAAGAGATGACGACAGTGGCACTTTAGCCTTAGGAAAACCCGGCAAACTCTGAGAGACTTGAATACCCATCTTGGTTTGTTCAATCACGTCTCCTGGGAGGCCCATCAGTTTCTTAACAAGGGTTTGTCCTCGCACATAAGCCGTGTCATGTCCTGAGAGGGAGATAATATCTCCTCGTTTGAGCGAAAGGCGATTAACGGCTAAAACATACTTAATCCCTTGAAGGCTCTCTGAGCCGCACTCATAAAGACGGGTTCGTGTGACCGCATATCCTAATATGGCTACGACACATACGAGAAGCATAAGGGTATTAAGACCTTCCTTCATGGGTGGGTATCCTTATTTGAACACTGTTTAGAATTTGCGATGGTATGAATGGCTTCTTTGAGACTCTTTCCTTGACTTAACTGACTCTGTACTGCTGCAAATTCGTCCGCTTTGGTGGAGTAAAGAATCTTAGAAAACTCATCGAGCAGAAGCCGCCCTACAGCAAAGCCTTGCGGCCCTTTGATCATAATCTCTGCATACTTGCCTTGTTCCGTTCGTAAGGAGCGAAGGGTTCGTTCCATGGTCGCATCCATACTCAGGCGATCAGAGTTCTTAAGAAGCTTGATGGATTCATCCTTTTGAGAGAGAAGACACATCCAGTCTGCATTATCAAAGGCCGCTTGAGCTCCTGGAGTTGCATAGAAATCATTAATGGATTGCGTACCAACAATTAAACCCCCAAAATACTTTCTGAGCCTTCTTGCAGCTGTCTCAATGAAAATTCCTGATTGTTTGCCTCTCAACATATCCCAGGCTTCATCGAGAATAAGACAAGAAGGAGTTGTTCTATCTCCTAAGTAGACGGAGTTCGTAATCTGTAGGATAACCATTTGCACAATGACAGATTGCAAATCTTTGCGCTCTTTAAGCTCTTCGAGTTCTACAACAATCAAGGAGTGGGCGAGGTCGATACTCGATGCCCCGCTAAAAAAACGCCCATAGGTTCCTTTATCTGTATAAGGATAAAGCCTTTCTCCCAAACTCTTGGCGATAAGGTCTTTGTGATGACGAAGAAATCTTGCCACATCTGTAATGGTCGCTTGATTATGATTTTTAGTCCAAGCATCTTGGATGGCCTGTTCAAGATAAGTATCTTCAAGATCTGTTGTTCCTTCCTTAGGAGCTGCCATAAGCGAGAGAATAGGCTTAAGCATGGCTAAGGCATCAGAGGTGGCTTCATTATCGTGAGAGGGAATAGAGGAGAAGGGATTAATACAAATATCGGAATGGGTTGAAAACTCAACGTAACTTCCTCCCAAAAGCTTAACAGTTTTTTCAAAAGATCGCCCTACATCAAGAACAAAGACCCGAGCGCCCATGCCTAGCATGCTGGCCATGAGCTCTTGCATAAAAACAGATTTGCCTGATCCTGATCGACCCACGACACAGACGTTATAGTTCCCTTCATTATTATCAAAAGGTGACCAAGTAAAAACCTGTCCCCGCCTTCCTACAAGAATCATTCCAGGAGATCTTGTTCCCTGCCACTCTCCTTGAAGGGGTAAAAGATTTGCTGGTTCATGGCTTAAGGTGGTCTTTGTTTTTTGAAACCACTTGCTATCCTCAACAGCTCCTTCTCCCCAGGCCATGGGAAGACAGCTTAAAAGAGAGGGAAGCTGAAGATAGCGATCTAAAACAAGTTCCCAGCGTTGGGAACGAAAGAGGTTAAAGAGGGTTTGTTCTTCCCGAGCCATTGACTTTGGATCGCTTAAGAGTCCTACTTGAAAGCGTGTGCGAACAAGCCTTTGACCAGATTCAAATTTTTCTCTGACATAGGTCCACTCGTCCGCTTCTTTCTTTAAAGAGGGAACGTATTTAGCAATAGGGCTCGCAGCTTGTTTTTCTACGTTGCCGCATTTAGCCAGCATACGCGTTTTTAAGGTCTTCTCACCACAGATATGAACGCTCTGGACAAGAAAAAATCCTCCATTAAATCTCAAGAAATCATCATAGGGATCTCCAATCAAAATTCCCATAGCACTTAAGTGCCAAAGAGGAGGAAGGAGACGGGTTGTATAAAGCCGCATTATTTTCTCACCATCTCCAAAAATAAGCTGAGAGGGTTCTACCAAGATTCGCGTAGAAGGATTCATCAATTGATGGGAAAGGGAATCATGAACATTCCAAGGAATAGAAAGGGTCTCTAATTGATGAGAAGGATTTAAGAGTTCATCAAGGCCGCTTAAGAGATCTTCGGCTTGCCATATCTTTACGGGAAGGCCCCAACCTTTAAGGGTTGTGACCAATTGCTCTCGGAGGGAAAGAATGCTTTCAAGAGAGCCGACAGAGACCTTTGGCTCACTATAAGAAAGCAAAAGACGAAACGTCCTCATCCCAAGTCCTTGGGAAAGCTTTCTTAAGTGAGCTCCTCGTTCTTTGGCAAGTTCTTGAAGAACTTCAGAGCTCTTGTGACGCCGGGCTTCCCATCTATTAATCCAAGGACCTGTTCGAGAACTAGCAATCAATAAGCACTGCAGATTAGACCCTAAGGGCAACGTATGCTGAAAAAAACCCGTGAGTTGCCTGGGAATTTCATCCCCACACCCAACAAGAGGAAGGCTTTCAATGACAAATCCTACACCACCATGATTCAAAAAAAGCTGAGTCTCAGGATCAAAGCTTCGGTAAGGTAAAACTTCACTTAAGCTATGAGAGGTAAGAAACTCATTGGCAGCTTTCACTGTTGCAGAAGACGGCCCGAAGCAGTGGTCAGAGTGGCAGAGATCAGATGGAGTCTTGGGCATCTGCCTTATCTCTTTCTCTTTTACTTTTTATTTGAGAAGAGTATGTATCTGTAGAACAGCTCTGAGTACTGCACCACTGGGCACTGGACACTGCCGAAGGGGGGTACCAGATTTTATTTTCTATAGAACCAGAAGCAGCCTCACAAAGGGGTCCTTTTTGGTACTCCTGAACTTTTTCTGCACACTGCAATTCTGCACCACTGCTACACTGATCAATCATTTGGTTGACTTCCGAGATGGACTTACAACCCACACCAATCCCTGGGGGACACTCAAATCCTCCTTCATAAACGCCCATACACCCTGTGAGGCAGAGTGACAGAAGTGCAGAATGGCAGAGTTGCAGAAGTTTTTGAGGCTTTAGAAACTTAATTTTATGGTTTTCGTTATTGTTCTTGAATGGGTTCATTTTGTTCTCCTTTTATTCTGTTTTCTGATCTCTGTTTTCTGATGTCCGCATGGACATCCTGGGAGCCGATGAAGGTACCTTCCGTAAAGACAATGTCGACGACCTGACCTGCAGCCACTTGAATGACAGGTTGAAGTTGTTCGGCTCTGTCGATATAGTATTGAGACAAGCGATCGAGTGCTGTTGCAGCTCCTCCTGCCATTCCTGAGGTAAAGGTTTCTCCTATGCTGGGTGGGGTTGTATTTCCTGGCGTAAAGGGATTAATAAAGCCCTGGCGATTTTGCGGATTTGCAACATTGCTCAGACCTGCAAAAATCCCTCCCACAAGACTTCTGCCTAAGAACTGTCCATCTTTGGAGGCCACAACCCCTCGGATTCCAGCCTTACCATCAGAACCTGCAATGTATCCCGCCACTTGGGTTTCAATGATTTCACCTGTAGCCCTTTCAATACAGGTAAGCTTTTCAAGGCGAGCGTATACGCGTTCAGAAGAAAGATCCCCATAGGCACTGGCAAGGCAGTGACAATCTTTTAAATCACTTTGAAACTTCCTTGGAAGGGTTCCAGGATCTATGAGCCTTAAAAGCATCGGCCTTGGATCAGAAGAAGCGTTCATGGCTGATGAGGCATCAAGACCTGAAAGGAGGACTGTTTTTGCAAAGGCCCCTGCAGGAATAGTTGTATCAACTGTTTTAATCCTCATTAAATGAGGTTGTTTTTGCTGGGGGCTTTCCGTAAGAGCTAAGGTGAACTTTTGAATGGGTTGATCTTCATGATTAGAATTCTCTTGATGGGCTGAAAAAGAATTGGGGTCCATTATAGATGACTCTGAAGAAGAACCTCCTTGGAAATCTTTAAACCTCTCTTCGAATCGATTTTCGAGCTCATGAATCTTATCCTCTAAGTCCTGGGAAGCTGTTTGCAATTTCCCTTTATCCTTAACCCCTTCTTCAAAGAGAGTCTTAAGGGATGTGACTTCAGCGTAGAGCTTTTTATTGTCCTCCTCCATCTTGCAGCGCCATTCTTCATCCGTTCCCCTTTTCGTAAGGGGTGTTTCAATGAGGGTGGGGGCGCGCTCTGCTGATTTTTTCTCTAGGGGGGGCTTTTTAAAAAGGAACCAGATTACCCCATAGATAAGAATGAGACTAAAGAGGACGATGCATCCTAAACGTAAGAACTGTACTCTTCTAACCTGAGAGGCTGATTCTGGATAACTCAAATGCTTAATGTGCTCTTGCCACGACATGAACAAGGGTCCTTTCTTTTGGATTGATGGTTTTTTTTGGCATGTAAATGGCAACAACTTCTGTTTCCTTGAGGGTTAAGGCAAACTCGGGTTCAGAGAGAATCAATGGTTTTTGAAAGCGATTCTGAATCTCATAGGTAAGGCACCGAAGTTTCTGTCCTTTAAGCTCCCTTATGAGATAGGGACCTTCCTTAAGAGTTTGCAGTTTCAGGGGAACACGCTTATAGCCCAAAGGAATGCGCCCTTCATGACAGACTTGAAGGAGTGTTTCAATTTCATCGCGGCTATAATCCTGATTATTCTTAGAGATTTGATTTTCTTGATCCATAGCTTCAAGAATCAGCGCTTCAGGCACTTGATCTTGAGGTGTCAAACGCAAGTCTTGGGTATGCCCATGTTCTGTGGTGAGTGTTAAATGAATGGGTTTTGAATTGTTAGAATAGCGAGGACGGATAAAGACTTGTCCCTGGGCTTCATCAGCTTCAAGCACATATTCATTCCCAAGACCAAAGACATTTAGAATTCGGTCGTTCTTAACTATAATTCGCGTTAACTCTTCACGAGAAATAGGAGCTTCAATGGCCTTTAAGTCATTAAGAGGATAAAGAAGGGCCGCATGAACAGTATTTGCTGCAAAAAGAAAAGCAATAAGACTTATGGAAATAAAAAGTTTAGTTTGCATGGGGATTTCCTCCAGAGACGCTCTCAAGAAGAAAGGCGCCTCCTCTGTTGGTGAATTTAAACGTTAAGGTTTCTGTTGTTTCTCGAACCCTTTTCTCTCCTATGAAACTTGAGAGATTACCTGTAACGATGGCTTCAAGTTTTTTTGGGTTAACCGTGATTTGACTAGGCTTGAAGTGGGTCGAAAGTTGAAGAGAGATATAGCGCTCTTCATCTTTGAAAAGCTGAGCTTTAAGGGCTCCGTAAGATTCCGGTGCCGTATGCTTTAAAAGAGCCTTATGCTTAAAGGGAAAACTGGAAGGCGAAATATCTAAAAGCAGCATGGCCATAAAATGCCCCATGTCTTCAAGGTATTCAGCAGAGACCTCTTCCCCCTTAACCCAAAATGGGTTTTCCAGCTGAGGGGGAATAAGGATGACTTTTTCTTTTTTGCAACACACAAGGGTTACCAACAATACATTACTCAGAGAAAGAAGACTCACAAGAACAACAAGGCTGTTCCGCTGGGAAATGAATTTGATGATATCATGACGAAGGAAATCCGCATTCATCCAATCATCTCCCGAATATGGGAAGGCACATAAAGCTTCATAACGTGCTGTGAGGTGGGAAGGTGCCAATACATGGCATGAACAAGTGAAGATCCAGCATTTCTTTTTTTAAGAGAGCGTAACAGAGATAAAGAGCCTATTCCTGCCACAAAGCCTGTTAAAAACCACCCCATAAAAAGTCCCCCTATAAGAGGACACAGAAGGGATAAAGCTTCATCCTTATGGATTCCTAGAAACCTCAAAGGCTGATCAAGACGATTTAGGATGTAGTTTTCACTTCTATCCATGTGTTCCCCCCTTAAATGCAGCACGTATATGCAGCTTCAATCCATTTATTGGCAAAGGCATAACCGATAGCGATGCCAATCGAGGTCCCAAAGGGCACAAAACTTGACTTCATGTAGGAAAAAATAGCCCCTGCTACGACACCTGCTGTTAAGACAGCAGCTATAACGTTCCCCCCTAAAAGAGCACGGAGATTATTCACGCTCTCTTTCATTTGTCCTTCCTGAACAGCAAAGACGTCAGGAGGATTGGATAGGAAAATGATCGCAATCATAAAAAACGGCAGGACAAAAAGGGTATTCTTGTTATTCATTAATTGTTCTCCTTTTGTTGAGTGTCTTCAGAACCTACTCTCTGAAGCCTATCTTCTACCGGAGGAGATGAAGTTTCAGGAGGCAGTTCTGATGGACAAGGTTGGGTTGAGTGAGAGTTTTCCAGTGAAGAATCAGGGACCTGCTTCTCATCCTTTATAAGATCAGGCTTTTTGCTCACTTCTTGATCGGGGATGGGATTGAGAGGGAGATGCGGAGAATGGCTCGCACCCAGGACAGTGCCCTCATGCTTTTGATGGCGGGGGCGCAGATGGACTATCTGTCCATCTCCATTGGTAATGACAATATGTGAGGTTGAATGATACTGGCCATATTTGTCTGCCCAGTGATGGTAAGTGAGCTTTCCCTCAACATACAAAGGATCACCTTGTTCAAGGGCATCTTTGATCCATTTTACCGTTGATTCCCGAAAAACAGTAATTTGATGCCATTCTGTGCACTTTTGCCATTCTGTTTCTCCGTTTTCACGGGAGCGAGATTTTAAATAGGTATTTGTGGCCAAGAAAAAACTTGCGATTATTCGCCCGCTTTGCGTAAGCTTTATCGTGGGAATGCGGCCTACATTTCCTTGAAGGATAACTTTATTGAGCATTTCTAATATCTCCTTTTAAATAGTTCGGGCCTATGGGGTTCTCGGATCTATCACCCGAGGGGCTACCTGGGTTCCCCCATTGAATTGGGGAGATCGAGACGTGAGTTGTAGTGAGCATGAGTGTTTCCTTTCTTTTTGATGGTTTGAGAATTAGAAAAGGGTGACTGAGCATCAGCAGAAGACCTGGGAACCGCAGGTTTTAACGCTGCAGCCAGCCGTGTTCTGATGTTTCTGGCCTTTGGGAATGTTTTTTGAATGACGGGTAAGAGCTCCAAACGGAGATTTTCAATATGGTTGAGGGCCTTTTGATCCCCGCATTTAATCCACACAAGCTTTCCATCAAATTCTTCAAACTGGGCACGGGCAATGTCTTTAAGCACTGTTAAGGACAAGGACACATTCCCATGATCACAGCGGCTTAAGTCGATGCACCACTCTTTCCACGTTGAATCTTCAAAAGAGGCAAAAATTTTATTTCGTTCTTTGTCTCTATGGACTTGAGCGACCTCTTCATTTTTCTGATCAAAAGTCTCTGGATTATCGAAATTTCCGTCTACCACTTTGAGAACATTGCCCTCAGATAAGATCCAATCCAAACTCACACGCCATCTTCGAGCTCCTTGACCCATCAAAAAGGGAGAGTGTTTGATGCGTTCACAAAATCGTTCCCATTGCCTGAGGTCGCTTTGAAAGTAACGAGAGAATAAGCCTTTTAAGCGTTGTTTTCGTTCATCTGTAAGAGTAAGGGATTCTGGGTTTACGTACCGCCTCCAAAGATCCACCATTAAAAACGTGATTTCACGCGCGCGCAGTGCGTGTTCTCTGTTTGTAATCTCTGATGTAATCTCTGTATAAGTATAGGAAGTTAAATTTTTTTCTTTCAAAGGAAAAATTTTTTCGTTCGAAGGTAAATTTTTTACCTCCGAAGAAAAATTTTCTTTCAAAGAGGTAACTGAATTATTGGAACTTTCTGAGATTTCTTCCTTTGCTTTCAGAATAGGACGTAGAGAATAACCAGGAAGGGCATAGCCTAATGCCAAAAGATCTTTTTGGAGTTTTCGAAGATTAACTCTGTATTGGGTAGTCTTATTCCACTTATCATCCGGATTAGAACGCTCATCAAGCCATCCTTGCTCGACAAGATACCTCAAATACTTGCGCATGGTCGGGCGCGTCACACGCAGCATTGTCTCTCCATTAAGCTCCTCTGCAGTTTTGTAAATCCATCCATGACTGGGCAAGACATTGCAATCAGGTTGAACTCTTCTCTCTTCTTCTAAAAGAAGGTCAAAGTCATTGACACGTTGTGTCCAATACAAGAGTTGGTTTAAGACAATGGCAATAAGGGGATCGTTCGTAAGTTCAACAAGCTCTTCCCGAACAACAGCAACCTTTAAAGGCCCGCCGTTCGATTTAGAGAGGAGAGGATGGGAGGGAGTGACTCCCTCCCCAGGCTCGTCCATAGGCTGGGGAAGGACTATCATTGGACAAGCCTATTAGTTGAACTTAAGGATAAGGCTTGAATAATCTTTAATGCATTGCTCGAATTAACATCTAAAAGCCCATGAAGATGGTTATCAGGAGTATCTTCAGCCTCTAAAAGATAAGGCCAGTACCCGTAAATTTTCGAATTACGATAGTCCTTGAATCGCAAAGTAAGAGCTAAGAAATCAAGATTTTTCTTTTTACCAAATTCCACGAATGCTTGATAAAGATTTAAATAAAACTTCTGATAAAAATCTAATATGCTTAAAGTGAAAATGGATTCATCGTCCTCAACGCAAAAGCACACTCTTCCATACCATATGTCCTGTCTTTCTGGCTGAAAGCTTAAAATCACCTTTGCGACCCTTTCGGAAAGAGAAGAAACAGGTTGTTTACAAAGGGCAGCCCCTCCATAAACCCCTCGTATTTCATCTTCAACGATGATAAAGGTCGTTCTTTCTTTCTCTTTTAAAAACAAGTCGCAGCTTTGATAAATTTTTAAAAGATTTAAATAGGATTGAATCGTGTGTTTATAAAGCCCATGATCTTTGGGTTCAATCATTGTAAGCATAGAAATTCCTTTGCTCGTTGAAGGTTATCGTTAGAACCCAGCAAAGGATGTCTATAAGGAAGCATACCTTGTTCTCTTAAATCTTGCCTTTAGGCGAGAACTTAAGGTAAGCTTTTGACATATAGGGCTTTGAAGGGTCCTGTATGGGCACCTGTGAAGGTCTTCGAAAACTGTCACAGGTGCTTTTCTTATTTTTTTATGGTTTTATCATCGTTTATTTCTTCCTCGATTCTTGTTTTCGTTTTCCATAATGACTTCAAAAAAATCTTCATCACTCGTGTTGGTTGTACTATGTTTTGCTTTTTGTTCTTCAAAAGCCTCTATATCTTTTGGACGGTAAAAAGTATTGCGACCAATTTTAATAGAACGTGGTCCTTTCCCATTCCATCTCCATTGAGCCAAAGTAATTGTTGTTATTTTCCAACGCTGAGCTAAATCCTCCGGTTCAATTAAGGTTGTCTCGAGAGGGATCACCTTCTTTTTTTGCTCCATGGTACGCCTATAAAAGTTTTTATACTAATAGATACGTATAATACTTCAATTGACGTATGTCAACGAAAATTTTTTATACCTACTTAAAAATATGTTTCAAATAGTCGAAAGATATGTTAAGAGTGTTTATTATGAGTACTCAGATAGCGAAACAGATTTCCACACGGATGAGAGCGAAAAATCTCTCTCTCCAAGCTTTAGAGAAAGAAGCAGGGTTAAGACCAAGTGCTGTTCAGAACATTCTCAGGGGAAAATCAAAAAAGCCTAGTGCAGAGATTTTAAAGGCAGTTGGTGATGTTCTAGGATGCACCGTAAATGATCTTCTCTCTGAGCAGGAAATGTCTCTTGAGGAAGAGGTTACCCAATCAAAAAAAGAACTTCTTGGTCACAAATACGAATATCCAGAGCTTTTTTTGGAAGTCGTAAAATTTGTTAATGAGGCTTTAAAGCACAAAGAGAATATCCTAACAATCGAACAGTTCTTGAGTTGTATAGAAGAAATTTATCTTCATTCCATTCAAAAAGACCCAAGCGAAATTGATCAAGATTTCGCTGAATGGTGGATTGATCTGGCTACGGATTAAAAAGGAACGGTTAACCTATTCTGATCCAGATATAGAAGAATTTCTTTTGTTCGAGGGTGCATTTTGCCAAAAGTATCTATGTGAGCCTTTAAATACTTATGAACAAGTGCTTCATCCTTTATTTCTGCTCCTAAGATGGCTAGCTCTTTATAAAGATCGCTAACATCATCTATTTTTTTTTCTTTCAGAACAAGATTGTAAATTTCTTCGCTTAACCGATATTCTTTGAGAGCAGTTTGAAAATCCTTCTTAACTTTATAGGCTTTTCCCATAGCTAAATGGGCACGCCCCTGGAGTCTATGTTTTTTATCATGTCGAAAAAATTCTTTGTATTCTTTAAGAGATTGAGCTAGATAATTTAAGGCTGCAGGAATATTTTTCTGTTTATAAATTAATATGTAGCTTTTATATTCTAAAATACTTCCCGATGCCATTTTACTTTTTCCTTTAAAAAATTTACGAATGGCTTTTTCAAATTGTTTCAAAATTTTTGAAGCTTCTTCTATTTTTCCCAATTTAATTAAGCTGAAGGTCCTTTGTTGCAAAAGCCCCTGTTCAAATACAGGAAAAGAATGAGGAAGTCCTTTTGCCATATCCAAAACTCTTATGGCCTCCTCATATCTTCCCTGATCCGTTAACACAAGAGACCAAGTCCAAATATAAAAAGTCTTGTATTCATCCGACGTTGAATTATTAAATATTTGTTTTCCTTTATTTATGATTTTCTCAGCTATAACCGGCTCTCCCCTAAGACTGTAATATTGGGCAAGGTTCGCAATAGCTCTTAATTTTCCATCATCATAATCCTTAAATGTATCAAGAAGAGCTAAACCTTCCTCCATATTACGAATAGCTTCGTCATAGTTTACGTTATATATACATTCCAAGGCTCCATTGCTGATTTTAAAAATGGCCTTATAATAAGGTTTAAGCTCTAAGCCAAAATCCAAATCTTCCTCAATTTCTTTTAGATAGTCTGCAGCACTCTCAAAGTTTCTGAGAGGAGCAACAAAGCATTGAAAAATGCAAACTTTCAGCTTTAAAAGATTGGAACTTTTATAACCTATTTGTTTTGCGTTTTCGCATAATTTTTGCGCATGCAATAAATGGGTAGGTTCATCTAATATTTTTTTTACAAAATCCTCTACTGTCCCAGAAAAGACTTCTAGCATGACTGTGGTCGCTTTCTCGATAAGGTCTTTCTTTTCTTCCATAGGAATTTGCTCGTTGATTAATTGATGTATGAGGTCGTGGAGGGAGAGATAATGCATTCTTTCAGTCTCTTTTGGTGTTCTTTTATCGTTAAACTTTGTTGTTTCACTCACGCCAACCAAGGATTGTTCATAGACATATCTTATAGCTTCATCCGCTGTTAAAGGGCTTTTTATTTTTTTTAACCATATTTCTATATAGGTTTCTGGAATGTCTTTGCTATTCAATAAACTCATGAAAAGTAACGCTTTAAGAGCATCCTGAGAATCCTCAGCAATAGACTTTAAACTTATTGCTAATGTCGCTTGGGCGTTTTTTGTATAGTTATCTAGGACATTACAGGTTTTTTTTTCATTCTTGCTGAGCGTTTTCTTCATATGTACAGAAAGAAATTTATCAATGGTGACGGTTGGGGTATTCTTTATGAACCCTGTTGCCATTGTTAACCCCAAGGGGTAATCACTAAGGGTTGCTGCTAATCTGTGTACATCTTCGTTATTTTCTTTTGGGAGCATTTTTTTAATAAGACAAATGGATTCTGGCCGTTTGAATTCCCCGATTTCTACTTTATCTGTCCATATGTTTGCATAACGGGATGTTAAAAGAATATGCTTTCCATTCTGTTGGTGGGTAGAAGGAATGTATTTTTCAACTTGGCCATAGGTATCTGCATTATCAAATATTAATAAGTAAGGTATATTCTTTATTCTCAGCACATCTTTTACGCGATCAATAAGAGCTTCTTTTGCTAGCATAGAAGGAATAATTTCTTCTTCCTTGGAAAGTAGATGGTTTAATGCAAGAGCTAGCTTTTCAAATTGGCTGGGAATATCCTGTTGGGCATCAATCCACCAGACAAGGCTGTAATTATTCTGAAAATGGTAGGCATATTTCTTAGCAATCTGAGATTTTCCGAATCCAGGCCCTCCCGTAAGGGCTAAGATGTCTCCATCTCCTTTTCGAAAAAACGAGTTTATCTCTTGGAGCTTTCCTTCTCTTCCTACGAAGAAAAGATTTTCCTTTGAAAGGTTCCACATTTTTTTAAAAGAAGCTGAATAGCACGCTGCATACAAAAAGATCAAGAAAGAAACCCATGTTGAAAGACATATTATTGCTTTTATATGAAAAATGCTTTTCATGAATGTACTTCATTTTAAAAAATTAAATATATTTTTATTGAAACAATGGAATTACATTACTATCTGTACATACCTCAGGTAACGTTGGAATAAGGATCTCATTCACATTATATCCATCAGTATTTCTTGAATAGGTATAGCTCATATCAGCTCTTTGGCACATCTTTCGCAACACATCTTCTGCAATAACAAAATTAAAGGACCTTTTAACATGCTCTTCTGCTTCTCTTTTTGAAGGAAAGCCCTTATCTTGAAGTTTAAATTGAATGAATTTATTTTGGCTTGTGACTGTGATCGAGATTTTTCCATTTTTAGAAATTCTATGAACGGCTCTAGCGATCACATTTGCTAAAATCAATTGAATAAATAAGGTATCCCCATAAAATATCACATTACCAGAGCAAGCCCATTCTAAAGTAATATTGGCTTTATAGATTTTTTCTGACAAAAGTAGTTGGATTTCTTGAAGAACAACATCAAGATTTATAGGCTCCTTTTTTGTATTTGAAATAAGGCCTGCAGAAAGCAAGTGGGTTTGCTCCAGGCAAAATTTAATAATTTCAAGATGACGTTTTGGCGAAAGTTGAGGGCCTGTATGTGTCAATGTTTGCTTAATGAGACTTAGAAGTTGATGAACTTGAAGGTTATATTCTTGGTGACGTAAGGTTATGTTTTCTTGAATCTTTCTATGAGCCTGAGAAGAAACCTGAAGGCATTTGTATTTCTGGTCACTCCCTATGACTCTTTCATTTGCCTGGGTTTCTGCTGACTTTAGTTTTAAGATCTTAGCTCTGAGAGCTCTTATAATGCTCCCAAATGACTTTTTCATATCTTGATAGAGGTAAATAACGCTAGAAGTAAGTAAAGTAAGTAAGAAAAGAGTATAAAGAAAAAAAACATATAGTAATTTTTAGATAAAAAAGAAAACTTCCAGAAATTATAAGGACTCTTGGCATGGAGAGTAAGGGAGTCTATTTCTAGAGAATAATGATTTTTATTTTGAGAGGAAGGTAAAGAAGTAAAGGTAAGTGTCTGAAAATTTTCTAACGCAGTTTTAAAGTCTGAAGGATTAATCTCAATTTCTAAAAAACCCTCTATATTGCTTTTCTCATTAAAAACAGAAATAGTGCCTTTTATAACACCTTTGTTAAATGTAATGAGAGGCTCAGCTTCAGTCACCTGAGCTAGTTGCTTATATTCGAAAGGTACAATGCCAAAACGATTGATAATGATCTGAGGACGAGAAAGCTTATAATAAGAAAAATTTTGAATTTTTGGCAATTCATATGGCTCATAGAGACGGAGAGCTGAATTTAAAATATTTAGAATTCGTGTGCTATCGCCTTGTGAAGCTCCAATACGATTTCTTGTTAGCTGGAGTAATTCCTTTAACGTGTTAGTGATTTCTTGCGCCTTTTGTTGAATAGCTTTTAATTCTATGTGCTGATTTTTTTGATAAGCTTGAAGGTATTGCTTATATTCAACAAAAATATATCCCGTAATAAATAGAAGAGAAGCAATAATAAGAATGCTTGCTCCTATGAAAAAAGGCTTTAAAAAAATTCTAAAATTTTTCGTAAGTTCCATACATTGTTGACTTCTGCCCTGTTTTGTTATTTTGATAATCCTATAAGAAAAGAATAGGAGAAAATCAAATGAATTCTTCAAAAATTTTTTAGATGATGACAATTTGATGACAGTAAAGAATCAAAAGTTCTTGCGATTAATTAAAATCTTTTAGTAACAAATGCTTATTTAAGGAAAATTATGATGCGCTTCCAGACTTAAAATCTGTCGATCGAAAGGTCGTGCCAGTTCGAGTCTGGCAGCGGGCACCATCCGTCGCGCCGAAGGTGCTATGGCGTGATGTCACGACGTAGCCCAGAATAATCAGGGCGAAGTCGGACTAAAACAATATGGTTCCGTAGCTTCGGTTAGCGGGCTAAAAGAAATAAAGCGAATGCTGCTCGTCGTATGTACACTTTTAAAAATAACGGGTCGCATAAAGCCCTTTATAAAACGCTAATCTTCATGGAAATCAAGCATCAAAAGATTCCTTGTTTATGGATAAAGAATTTGCAGTGTTATTTCAACTATAAAAGACTTGCACATCATCTTTATCTATCATAACAATAAGAGTGGAAAAAATAGGGAGGTTTATGACGATCAAAACTTTAGCTGTGGAAACGATGACGTTTTCACTTATATTAGGAGCACTATATCTTTCAACCATGCTCCAAACGAATCATCCAAATGATACCTCAATAGAAAATCTTAAACGTTTAAAGGAAATTCATCACCTTGGTGTTGTCTTTGACGATGTCCTATGAGGATCCTTTTATTAAAAACCGTTTAATGAAATCAGGTCCTAGCACCTGTGAAAAATACAAACTTTAAAACAGACATTTGGTAATAGAGAGGGATGATTTAAAAATGAACAAACAAGCACTTATAAACGAAGACACCGTTAGTCGGACTGAACTTATTGAAGGACAAGTCAAATGGTACAAACCCGAAAAGGGGTATGGATTTTTAATTCCAGACGATCACTCTGAAGACATATTTATGCATTTTTCAGTTCTGGATGCAGCTGGATGCAAACTTGTCGAGGCAGGTGATCGAATTGTCTGTGAGGTTGGCACTGGAAAAAAGGGAAGACAAGTTTTTCGTATCATCGAAATTAAATTTGCGGCAGGCAAGTCAAAAGACTTTTCGACCAAAATTTCACAATCCCTCACCTCCTACCCCGAAAGCTTGGAAGAGCTCGAAGGAAACATTAAATGGTTCAATCCTATGAAAGGATTTGGATTTGTCACATCTCACCAGAGAGGAGAAGATATTTTCTTACCCGCAGATGTGCTACGTGGAGCAGGATATGCATCTCTTGAGCCAGGGACTCGCGTCCTTGTTAAAGTTTCCAGGTCTGAACGGGGGCCGGAAGTACGAATGCTTAAAGTTATCCGTTAGAAGTGTAGTGACAATTAAGGATTAGTAATTTCCTCGAAGAGTGTTTGGTGTTTTGTGGTCAAAAGGAAATTTTATGCCCTAATTTGTCAAGGAGAATAACCTTAACTATTCCATAGGTGCTAATCATCATCCATGCAACTTCCATCACAAATGCGGCTAGATTCCAAGAATAGAATAATGAAATTAAAATCATAATCGCTGCCACAAAATTTAAAAAAGAGTAGAGGATGCCATTTGATTTTAGCTTCCCCATTTGAAGAAAAGCATATGCAATAAGAACCAATATGGCCCCTAAGCACCCAATGAGATCTGGGAGCCAACTTACTAATAAATCAAAAGGCAACCCTTGATCGAGCCTTGATATCATTTTATATTTCCTATTATTATATAATATAATATAGTCATTATTTTCAAAAAGGAAAGGTATATCTTATAAAATGAGTTTTAGGGGGCAGAGTATGAAAGAAAAGAGGGATATATCTTACCCCCTAGAACAAGTAAAACACGAATAATCCTCTTCCATTCCAAAGACAGATGGACCTATCATTAAAGAAAGCAGACCTACCATTAAAATCAAATTTCTTTCTTTCCAACGCTAAATCTCTTTGTCGTAATATAAAAGTATTTATTAAAAAATTATACATATGTGATTTCGTTATAAACAACAAGAAGATCATACAATCCCTTTAAGAGTCTGTCGTTTGTAAGAGAATTGACCTTCAGATCCAACTCCCAGAAAATGCAGTGTCAGCCAAGCGGCAAGACCACCTACCATAAGATAGCCCGCAGGAGAAACCGCTGATCCTGTCCATTCAACTAGCACATGGGCAATCAAAGGCGTAAACCCTCCGAAAAGGGCTGCACCCACCGAATAACTAAAAGACAACCCACTATATCTAATATTTGCTGGAAAAAGCTCTGGTAAGAAACTGACTGATGGCGCCGCAAATGCAACCCCCACGAAACTCAAAATCGTTTGACCTTCCAGAATATAAACCCAATTGTTCGTGCCAAATAATAAAAACACGGGCAATGCACAAACAATGAATCCAATCGCTGCCCATGACATAAGCTTCTGCTTACCAATGGCGTCTGATAAATATCCCATCATGGGGAATAGTAATCCCCATAAAGACATGACATAGGCATTTATTAAAAATATGTGGGATGAGGAAAGCTGAAGATCGGTTTTTAGGATAACACTTGGATAAATAGAAGAAAGGTAGAGAGGAATAAAAATTGCGCCTCCAATAAAAGATGTGTAAAGAGCTGGGAGCTTGTGTGTCTTTAACGTCTGAAGCAATGGGTGTTTAGAAACCTTCCCCGTTTCCTTTATGGCTAAGAAATCCGGAGATTCTTTAACGTTATAGCGGATATAAAATCCGATGAGACCAAAAATACCTCCCGCAATAAATGCAATCCGCCAAGCCCAACTTGGCACTTCCGGCATCGTCAACAAGAAACCTATACCTGTAGCAACAACTGAACCTGCAAAAGTCGCAGACCCTATAAATCCACCCCAAAGCCCTGATTTCCTTTTCATAACATGCTCATTCACAAAAATAGCTGCCCCCGTATATTCCCCACCCACACAAAAACCCTGCATCAAACGGCATAGTAAAAGAATTATAGGAGCAAATAATCCAATGCTCTCATAGGTTGGCAATATGCCAATGGTTACCGTTGGAATTATCACGAGAAGAATTGAAAGAGATAAAGCATGTTTTCTGCCCAACCTATCTCCTAGATGGCCAAAAAACATTCCTCCCAAGGGTCTCATCAAAAATCCTACTGCAAATATGGCTAAGCTCTCTACGTAGGAAAGGAAAAGATTTCCTGTTGGAAAATAAAGAGGGGTTAACACGGGAATGAAAAAACCATAAAGCGTCCAATCATAATATTCTAATACATTACCCATCATACACGCGAATAAAGGGTTGTTATGTTTATGATTATATTTCATCTGCAAAGATCCTCATTAAGAAGTCTTTTAAAACTCTAACCCTTTTAGAATTTTCAAGTGACTTTGAGAAGTTATAAAAAGTTTCAACAATAGGTCCATCAATTTCTGGAAGTACTCTTATCAGACCTAATTTCTTGATCGCTGGATTATTGTTCGCAAGAGTGATGATACCAACACCTGTTTCCGCCAATTTAATCTTTCCATAGAAGGAATTTATTTCCAAGAAAGGCTTTCGAATTTTCCCAAGCTCACATCCTGCACGTAAAAACCAATCAACTATATTATAGGGATGGTCAATTCTATCCCCAAAACTAATCAACCGATGATGATCCAAATCATTTAATACCTTAGGAGTCCCAAATTTTTTAAGATATTCCTCACTGGCATATAACCCTATTGGACGCGTAAATAGTTTTTCATGAACGAAGTGGAAGGATGATGGTGCCGAAACCCCAATGACCACGTCATAATGCTTACTATACAGATGATCTAAGTTATCTTCTAGGGTAATGCTGAGGTCTATATTGGGATAAAGGTGTATAAAATCAGAAACATGCTCCAAGAGCCATATATTGGCAAAAGCATGAGTTGTTGCAATTGTCAGTTTACCTCTCGGGTTAGAATCTTCCTCCTCAATAAGAGACCTTGCTATTTTTATCTGTTCTATCATTTTAGAGACAGCATCAAAAAGGATCTTCCCCTTAGAGGTAAGAGAAAGTTTGTCAGCTCCTCTGATAAAAAGCTGTGATTTAAGTTGATATTCAATTGTGCTAATCTGTCGACTAAGAGCCGATTGAGTTAGATTCATTTGCAGACTCGCTTTTGTAAAACTCTCATTGAGGGCTACAACATAAAAAGACTTTAATTTATCCCAATCAAGATGGTCTAAATAGCTAGGCATAAAATACTACACTTCATTAATTAATTTTTGATATTTTTCATTATGTTTGTCTATATTTATGTAAATAGAACAAAAAAGAAAATTTTTCAAGGTGTTCTTATGGCTAACTGTTTTTGTCATCCGATTTCCATAAATTCATGTTTCAAGGAAAATAATGTTTTTTGTCTATTTACATTTTAGAAAAATATATTTTCATAGGCCCTATTCCAAAATAGCATTAGCCCCAAACGGAAAATCTTCTTACTCTTATATCAAGTAGCAGATGCCTCCATGTTTTGATCTGCTTTTAGTCTCCCCCTCGGGGTAGAATTATCAGGAGAGAGGTTTGGTATATAGTGGTTCTCTCTCCCTTTTCTTCCCTCTGAAATTAAACCTATTAATTTTTAATCGGAAGAATCAATTTCTTAGTGAGTTGGAGTTTGCCTTTCCAAGCGACTTGTTCAACTCCTCTCCCAGCGTAAATTTGCTTTGTGGCTTCAACGATCAAAACACCAGACAGATTTCGGAACCATTTGTGACCTATTTTTTCCCAAGCACTTGCCGTGCTTAATGAAACCCTTGATTGGGTCGGAGGAATATATAGGGCATATTCAGCTTGGAGGGGAACAAACGTATTTTCCTTTAAAAATTTATTAAGTTGGGAAAGACTATAGCTACGACCTAGACCGAATGGCGTTTTTTCTGTCCTTGCCCATATGCTCGTTCGATTTGGAACGATCAGAATTAACCGACCGCCATCCGCCAAAACACGCCAGACCTCTCGAATCATCTCTTTGGGGCTGGAGGTAAATTCGAGAGCGTGGACAACGAGTGCAAAGTCTGCAGACTTATCCGCAAGCGGTAGCTGAGTTTCCTCCGTCAAAACCACAATATTAGGTGTTTTCCGTGACCAAGAAAGGGCACCTTGTTCAGCAGGCATAAGCGCTACAAGTCGTGAGGCTTCTTCCCTGTAATATCTTAAAAGAGGAGTGGGATACCCAAGAGCTATCATATTGCTCCCTTTAACGTCTGGCCACATCTCGCGAACTTTACGGCGAATCATCCGCCGCACTACTTGCCCAAGGCGTGTCGCATAGAAATCCCGCAGCGCTATGACATCCGGCCACATAGTTTTTCCTTCCTGTCGCACTTTATCACAATCAAGAAGACATAAGCATCATTTTGATCCTATCTTTTTTGATCAACTTTGTCTCCGCAATACATGCTATGATAAATAACAACATTTTGAGGGTTGATTTTTTTTAAAAAGCCTCTTACATTATAGTCAACTGTTGTTTTATTAATGTTATTTAGATAGAGATTTAACCATGATTTACAGAAAATATCCTCTCCTTTTTTTATTGACCTTATCCTTTGTTCAATCTTCTCATGCAACACTACGGGGTACAGAAGCTTTCAACTCAACTCTTGAAGGAGGTAATTCCTCAAGGTTTTCAACTACCAAAACTATCAGAGCTACCCAAACGAATAATGTTAAGGAATTTGATTTTAAGAAGTACATTCCAAACATGAAATACAATGATGTTGCTTCAAAAGAGAAGGAAAAGATTGAAAATTATAAGCCAGATTTACGCAAATTATTAGAGACCTTGTATCAGGGATTAAATTCCTCACAGGAACATTCTTTAACTCCGATGACTCAAACTTATCTGAAAGAAAACAATAGACGCATTGCTATCAATAGAGAACTGATGGATAGTGGTTTTATTTTATCTGTAAGTGGTAATACTGCTTTAAGACTTAGCGATAGCTTAGTATATACTGTTATCTCCAATCCGGGTGTGGGTAAGACAGATACACGGGTGAAAGAAATAGAGGCGAGATTAGATCTTGCCGAAGAAAAGGAAAGACCTTTAGCTGCAGAACGACAAGCTGAAAGAAAAGAAATGCTAGAGGAATTAGGCAAAAAATCTTATAATCTGAGGCAGCCCGCGACCCCAAGGTTTCATAAGTTGAGGAAGTTCTTGAACTTAATCTAATCCTCAAACTTATATCAGAAATTAAGAAAACCGCCCATTACTTTTCCGTAATGGGCGATTTTCTGGGAGATCAGACATCCTTGACATCTTCATCCATAAATTTTATCCCTTTTCTTAGTTATGGTGCCTAAACGCCAAAGAGGGAACATGGTGTAAATCCGTGACTACCCCCGTAACTGTAAGGGAAGAGCCCACTCCATAAACCCACTGAAGTCTTTCGGGAAGGGGGAGAAAAAGGGTAATGAGGCCCGAGTCAGGAGACCTGCCATAACGAGTCACCATCCTTTTGCGCGGGGCGCGTCAAAAGTCACGGCTTTCCGTTAGTGGTGACGACAAGAAATTGTCGATCAACCCTGGGGAGACATAGTGGCTTATCCTGTCTTTATCGTATGTGTTCTTATTTGCGTCATGCCTCTCAAGCTGTCTGCAAATTCAGAAGCAGTCTATGAGATCACCGCTGCACCTCTTTATTCCCCGCCTAAAAACGTGGGAGGTTATGAAACGGTTATTAATCAAAAAGAAATTGAAGACTATCAGGAAACTTTTTTGAAGGATTCCCTTCCCTATGCCCCAAGCATCATCCTGAATTCCCTTGGCACCTTAGGACGCCAAGTGGATTTTTCTATACGAGGAGCCAGGTCCCCTCAAAATCTTGTTCTTGTAGACGGAATTTATGTCAATAATCCCGCTGCAGGAGGGGGGGTTGATCTTTCAAATTTTCTCAATGCAGACCTTGAACGGATTGAAGTTCTCCCGGGTCCTCAAACCTTGGCTTATGGTCCCGGAGCCCTTGGGGGTGTTATTCAGCTTATTCCTAAACACGGAAAGGGAAAACCGTCCATAAAAGCCCTTGGAGAGGGAGGGAGCTTTCGCGCAAAATATGGTACGATCACGGCTCAGGGTGAAGAAGGCCCTCTTCAATTTTCAGCAACAGCCGCTGGCTTTCAAAGGGGCCCCTCCCCTTTTACGAACCCCCTTCATGGAAATCGTCAAGGCGACCGGTATCGAAATGGAACTCTCTCCTCTCGTGTTGGCTATGCCCTTAATGACAATTGGGAAGTTGAGGGACTTGTTCGTTATTCTGAAGGAAGAGTTCAATTTGATGACCCTCGCTTTGTGTCTCAGGAAAAAGCAAGCCTTCCCTTTCTTGCTAAAAATTTTAGTGATTCCCAGACTTTACTTACAAGTCTCGAGAATAAATGGGGAAATGAGGATTGGGAGCATTCTCTAAAAGCGTCTTACTCGCGAACACGCCTCAAGACAACAACTCCCACCTTTCACGATGCAACGATTGGGGAGCACCCTTACATCATCTATCGTTCTGAGGTTGAAATAAATTCTCAAAATTTTTTCATGGGAGGAATTGATGGAGGACAAGAACGCGCCCACGAGCCAAATCTTCATAAAAGATCCCATGGCGGAATTTATCTCATTCATACCTTTAAACCCTTTGAGACAACGGCATTGAAAGGGGGCATTCGCTTTGATCGCTATCAACAGTTGGGAAATCGCGTCACTTTTAATATTGGTGCCGATCAAAAAGTAACGGCTACCACAACTCTTAGAGCGAGTTATGGAACAAATTTTAAGCCACCGACTCTTTCTGATCTCTTTCAAAAAAGTCCTTGGCAAATCCCCAATCCTCATCTGAAGCCTGAGAAAAGTCGCAGTCTTGAGGCGGGCATCGATCAAACTTTTTGTGAGGACAAGATTAAAGCTAGCCTAACCGGTTTTTTAACATGGATTAAGAATATAACCCTCTCTCGTCGTCTTCCAAATGGAAAATGGCGGCGATTCAATGGGGAACGACGGGTATCAAAAGGTTTTGAAATGGCCTTTTCCTTAAAACCAATAAAAACCCTTGAGATTAAAACCGCACTGACTGTCATCCACGCAAGGGACTTTCCTCACCACAAAACCTCTCCTTTCATTCCCACATTTAAAGGAGCAGGAGAAATCCACTGGCAAGCTCTTTCCGATCTTTCCTTTTTTGTGCAAGGCTATGGCGTCACATCCCGCAAGAATAACCAACCTCGAAGAAGGCTTGCTCCATATGGTGTGCTCCATTTAGGGGGAGCTCATGATATCAATCAACATATTGCCTTTTTCGGACGTATTGAGAACCTTACCAATAAGCACTATGAAGAGGTATTCGGTTACGGCTCACGCGGCCGCGCCTTTTTCATAGGAGTGGAGGCAAAGACATGAGGCAGGGAATTTACTTTTTTAGATTGCTTCGCCTCCCCGGAGGCTCGCAATGACGATCCCCCCCCACCGTCATTGCGCGGAGCCCCAGGCGACAAAGCAATCTAGTTTAAGTTCATTAAGAGGCCGAAAAGCGGCCGACCCCGACTACGCCGAGGCGAGAGCAATCCAGCCTTCCCTCATATTCGCCGCCATTTTTTCCCTTGGTCTGCATGGGCTTATTGCTAGTTTTTTAATTCCCTCTGCCCCAACCCGCTACGCGAGCGAAGCGTGGCGACACTCTTCAATAAGACGAATGGTCACCGTTCAAGTGATTTGGGAAAGAAATAACGATGGTCTTCTCCATCATGCCCCCACAGATGAGAAATCTGAAAAATCCTCAATCACGACAGAAAAGAAAGCTTCAAAATTAAGTAAGGCCCCAACACAGATCAAAAAAATGGCTTATACTCCTCCTCTTTTATTGGATTCCGGTGAAAATGACGAAGGGATGCCTAAGGTTGGAGAGGAAAATAAAAGCCATTCCTTCAAACCAGAATCAAAAACGACCACGAATAGGAAAACTCATCACCCTCTTCCTGAATACCCTTGGATTTGCCGAAAACGGCGTCAGGAAGGTAAGGTTTTTGTTAACGTTAAAACCAACGCAGAAGGCCAGGTGCTTGAGGTGAATCTGCACAAAAGTTCTGGTTATCCTCGTCTGGATGAAGCGGCAATAGATGCTGTTAAAACCTGGATTTTTGCAGAGGGAAATCAGAAGAAAGTTCTTATCCTTGACTTTCGACTTGAGGGGTAAGGTAAATTCAACCTCTTCTTGCCAGGGATGACGCAATCGGATTTGTAATTACTATTTCATTAAAAAAGATCTAAAAATTGTTTTGTATCATGAAATAGATATGTTATTCTATACGCAGTACACAGGTGTATCCACCACCCATGTACTGCTAAACATAACCAAACACACAAGGAGGTTCGGCCATGTCTGATCCGAATATACCCACATCCGAAACATTCTTCAAAGCTTTTGAGTATCAACTTCAAAGGTTAACCACCGTTGCAGATGAGTTAGATATCTTAATCTTTAAGATGGGGCAAATTCATGCGACCCTTAGTCGAGGATGTGAAAAGGACTAAGCCGGAAGGAGGCCTTGAAAGGGCTGTTTTCTTATTCAGGCCTCCCTTTTCCAAACTGATCCCCTTTCTTTTCTCTTAAAACAGATGAGATATAATTAAGACACCTTAATGTTTATGTAAGAATTCAAAATCACTACCCTTATTGAATAAAAGGATCGAGGAGCCTTTCGAGACATCTAACTAAAGATAGACATAAAGGCAGAAGAGTGGCATAATAAAGTCATGGAGGTGAGCTATGACAAAAAATTGCTGCAAAAAATGTGGATCAATCAAATATGTTAAAAATGGCTTTGTAAGA
>Ga0209915_1000601_pt1 | contig 73368 bp, 66 predicted proteins | sample ThiBiot_750_plan_FD_183952 | JGI IMG/M metagenome (GOLD analysis project Ga0209915, IMG submission 183952) | Wastewater bioreactor microbial communities from Cape Town, South Africa - Thiocy_cont_750_plan (SPAdes) | ecosystem: Engineered > Bioreactor > Thiocyanate-remediating > Anaerobic-Aerobic... | reverse complement strand
GCACCCAATTTTAGATTACGCATTGAGCGTGGTCTTTACCGGTTAGTGTGCTGATATGGCTCAGTCGGTAGAGCGCATCCTTGGTAAGGATGAGGTCCCCAGTTCGATTCTGGGTATCAGCACCATTAAATAAGAAAGCCTCCCAATCGGGAGGCTTTTTTGTATCTGCCTTTCAGCCATCCATCGCAAATTGCAGTCCTGCAATGTCGCACCTTCTTGTTGTTGAGATATCTTCCCTTTCTATCCCGTATGCTTTCCGGGCGCCGCTTCTCTCTTAAAGGGATCCGGGCTAAGTTGTGGATTGGCAAAGACAACTACGCTTTCGAAGGGGAAAGAACATGCTGATTAGGAATGTGCGTCTGGCGGGCAGGGAAGGGATGTGGCAAATCCTCTGTCAGGGAGGCGTGATCCGGGCCATCGAGCCCATGAGCATCCCTCTGCTCGCAGCCCATGAGCTTGATGGTGAGCAAGGCCTTGTCATCTCCCCCTTTATCGAACCGCACATTCACCTCGATACCACCCAGACGGCCGGTGAACCGAGCTGGAACCTCTCCGGCACCCTGTTCGAGGGGATCGAGCGTTGGGCCGAGCGCAAGGCGCTGCTGACCCATGAGGATGTGAAACAACGCGCCATCCAGACACTGAAATGGCAGATTGCCAACGGCATCCAGTTCGTGCGGACTCACGTGGATGTTTCCGACCCCAATCTGGTCGCCTTGAAGGCGATGCTGGAGGTGCGGGAGGAGATGAAGGAGTGGGTGGAGCTGCAGATAGTGGCCTTCCCACAGGAGGGGATCCTCTCCTACCCCAACGGCAAGGCATTGCTGGAAGAGGCTCTCAAGCTGGGGGCCGACGTGATCGGTGCCATCCCCCATTTCGAGTTTACCCGGGAGTACGGGGTCGAAAGTCTGCACTACGTCTTCGATCTTGCGGAGAAATATCAGGTTCTGGTGGATGTGCATTGCGACGAAATCGATGACGAACAGTCCCGTTTTATCGAGACGCTGGCAACCCTGGCCTACGAGCGTGGTATTGGCCATAGGGTAACCGCCAGCCACACCACCGCCATGCACTCCTACAACGGAGCCTATGCGTCGCGGCTGTTCAGGCTGCTCAGGATGGCGGACATCAACTTCGTCGCCAATCCGCTGGTGAACATTCACCTGCAGGGGCGCTTCGATACCTATCCCAAGCGTCGTGGCATCACCCGGGTGAAGGAGATGCTGGAGGCGAACATCAACGTCTGCTTCGGCCACGACGACGTGTTCGATCCCTGGTATCCCATGGGCACGGCCAACATGTTGCAGGTGCTGCATATGGGGCTGCATGTCTGCCAGATCATGGGCTACGAACAGATCAACGACAGTCTCAAGCTGATCAGCTGTCACAGTGCCCGCACCCTGAACGTGCAGGATCGCTACGGCATCGAGGTGGGCAAGCCCGCCAACCTGCTGATCCTTCCTGTAGAGAATGGTTTCGATGCGGTGCGCCGCCAGGTGCCGGTACGTTATTCCATCCGTCATGGCAGAGTCATCGCCGATACTCGACCGGCCGAGACGACCCTCCATCTTGTGAATCCAGAACGGGTAGACTTTCGCCGCTAGGGTCTTGCCGGGTCGATTAATTGCCCGGCTGTCCCCTGCTGTCGAGATTTTGCATAATGCCAACCTGACAATCTTGGAGACCGCTTGATGCAAACCTGGTTATTTGTCGCTGTCGGGGGCGCCTTCGGTGCCTGCCTGCGCTTTGGCATCGCCGAGCTGATGGCATGGCTGCTGGGACGCCACTTTCCCTATGGCACCCTGGTGGTCAACGTGGTGGGTTCCTTCATCATGGGGATTGCCTATGCCCTGATCAGCCATGGTCACGTGGTGGAACACCCGATGAAGCCATTGCTGATGGTGGGTGTCCTCGGTGCCCTGACCACCTTCTCCTCCTTTGCCCTCGATACGGTCGTGCTGGCCCAGCAAGGGGCCTATCTGAAGGCGCTGCTCAATATCGGTCTCAATCTGTTCCTCTGTCTGGCCATGGTCGTGCTGGGGATGCAGTTGGTCACAAGCCGGGTTTGAGGTGTCCGCACGCCATCGGCTCTGGTAAACTGGCGGCCATTCTTTGCTCTATGGGTATTTGAGGGATGTCGGAACAGACTACTACTACGCATTTTGGCTATAAAACCGTGGCAGCGACCGAGAAGGAAACCCTGGTCGCCGGTGTCTTTCATTCGGTAGCGGCCAAGTATGATCTGATGAACGATCTGATGTCGTTCGGCATCCATCGCCTCTGGAAGCGCTTTACCATCGACTGCTCCGGTGTCCGCAAAGGACAGAAGGTGCTGGATCTGGCTGGCGGCACAGGGGATTTGACCGCCAAGTTCTCCCGCATCGTGGGTGAGACCGGCCAGGTGGTCCTGGCAGACATCAACGACTCCATGCTGAAAGTGGGCCGCGACAAGCTGCGCAACCTGGGGGTGGCCAACAACGTCTCCTACGTACAGGCCAATGCCGAGGCGCTCCCGTTCCCTGACAACCATTTCGACGTCATCACCATCGGCTTCGGCCTGCGCAACGTCACCGACAAGGACAAGGCGCTTGCCTCCATGTTCCGGGTGCTCAAGCCGGGTGGCCGCCTGCTGGTGCTGGAGTTCTCCAAGCCGGTGAGCGAAGTGATCGCCAAGCTTTATGATCTCTACTCCTTCAAATTGCTGCCGAAAATGGGCGAAATCGTCGCAAACGACAGCGAAAGTTACAAATACCTGGCGGAATCGATCCGCATGCACCCGGATCAGCAGACCCTAGCAGGCATGATGGAGAATGTCGGTTTCGAACAGGTCGAGTTTTACAACCTGACCCAGGGCGTAGTCGCCCTGCACCGCGGTTACAAGTTTTAAGGTCGCCTATGCCGATGGATGCCATGGTCACCGCGGTGATCGAAACCAGCCTCAACCAGTTGCTGGCCCTGGACAAACAGAGCCCGGAGCGGTTGCGCAAGCTGACGGGCAAGGTACTCAAACTGGAGCTGCGCGAGCTCAAGCCGCTCTGGTTTGTCTTCTCGGAGCGCCGTCTGGATGTGCTGGCCAGGTTTGAAGGGGAGGCGGATGCGGTGCTGAGCCTCTCCCTGACCGCCCTCGGCCTGCTCAAGGAGCCTTCCGCCCTGACCCGCTACATCCGCGAGGAGAAGCTGGACCTGAGCGGTGACCCCCAACTGGTGCAGGCATTCAGCGCCCTGCTTGGCGAGCTCGATATCGACTGGGAAGAGGAGCTGTCCCGCTACACCGGCGATGTGGTGGCCCACACCCTGTGCAGTGGTGCCCGTCAGGCTCGCCGTTTTGTGGGGCGCGAGTTGTGCCGTTCCCAGCGTCAAGTGGCTGAGTATCTGACCGAGGAGGCGAGGCTTGCCCCGGGTCCGCTGGAAGTGGCGAGCTTCAATGACGATGTCGAAGAGCTGGCCCAACAGATGAAGGCGATCGAGTTGCGGCTTGCCCGCCTCGAACAGCAGGTGAGCTGATGACCCCGAAGGAGTTCAAACGCCTCTATCGCATCGTCAGCATCCTGCTGGAACAGGGCATCGACGAGCTGGTGCCCGCCCGTTATCAACCCTGGCCTGGCCGTCTGGCCCGTCGCAGTCTGTTCTGGCTCAAGAACAAGCAACAAGGCATGAGCCGTGGCGCCCGTATTCGCCTCGCCTTCGAGGCCCTGGGCCCCATCTTCATCAAGTTCGGCCAGATGCTCTCGACCCGCCGAGACCTGCTGCCCCCCGACATTGCCGAAGAGCTGGCCCTGCTGCAGGACAGGGTGCCTCCCTTCTGTGGTCAGGCCGCCCGTCGCCAGATAGAAGAGAGCCTGGGTTGCCCCGTCGAGACCCTGTTCGATGACTTCGACGAGACGCCGCTTGCATCCGCCTCCATCGCCCAGGTGCACACCGCCCGGTTGAAGGAGAACGGCCGCGAGATCGTCATCAAGGTGATCCGTCCCGATATCGAGCCGGTCATCGAGGCCGACCTGCGCCTGATGCAGGCCCTGGCCCGTCTGGTGGCCCGTTTCGTGCCCCAGAGCGGACGACTGCGCCCCGTCGAGGTGGTGGAGGAGTATCGCAAGACCATACTCGACGAGCTCAACCTGATGCGCGAAGCGGCCAACGCCATCCAGCTGCGCCGCAACTTCACCGGTTCCGAGGCGCTCTATGTGCCCGAGGTGTTCACGGACCATTGCCGTGAGCAGGTGCTGGTGATGGAGCGCATCTACGGCATTCCGGTCTCCGACATTGCCGCGCTGGAAGCCAACGGCACCAACATGAAGCTGCTGGCTGAGCGCGGAGTGGAAGTGTTCTTCACCCAGGTGTTCCGTGACAGCTTCTTCCACGCCGACATGCACCCGGGCAACATCTTCGTCTCTTTCGAACACCCCGAGAATCCGCTCTGGATCGGCATCGACTGCGGCATCGTCGGCACCCTCAACCGGGAAGACAAGCGCTACCTGGCGGAGAACTTCCTCGCCTTCTTCAACCGCGACTACCGCCGTGTGGCCGAGCTGCACGTGGAGTCTGGCTGGGTACCGCCCGATACCAAGGTGGACGAGTTCGAGTTCGCCATCCGCACCGTGCTGGAGCCCATCTTCGAGAAACCGCTCTCCGAGATCTCCTTCGGCCACGTGCTGCTCAATCTGTTCAACACCGCCCGTCGCTTCAACATGCAGGTGCAGCCGCAACTGGTGCTGCTGCAAAAGACCCTGCTCTATGTGGAAGGGCTGGGTCGTCAGCTCTATCCCCAGCTGGATTTGTGGCAGACCGCCAAGCCCTATCTGGAAAACTGGATGCACGAGCAGGTCGGCCCCAAGGCGGTGTGGAATGCCATCAAGGAGAAGGCGCCGTTCTGGGCGGAGAAACTGCCGGAGCTGCCGGAGCTGGTCTACGAGACCCTGCGTCAGGCCCGCCATCAGCAGCACCACTTCGACCAGATGTTTGCCGATTTCCGTCGCCACAGTCGCCGTCAGGGGCAGGCCCGCTACCTCTTAGGGGTTGGAGCCAGCCTGCTGCTCGCGGGTGTATTCTTGCTGACCCAGAAACAACACATTGAGTGGGGACAAATCAGCCTCGCCGGCGCCGGGTTATGCTGGCTGCTGGGTTGGTTGCGAACCCGTTCCCATTAAATAACCTGCGCCATCGGGCGCCTATCCGGAGAGAAAGTCATGGGTGGTATCAGTATTTGGCAGTTGTTGATCATCGCAGTCATCGTCGTGTTGTTGTTCGGCACCAAGAAATTGCGCGGTATCGGCGGCGATCTGGGCGCGGCGGTCAAGGGGTTCAAGAAGGCGCTCTCCGATGAGCCGGCCGACACCAAACCCGAGCAGAAAGATGCCGAGTTCCCGACCAAGCAGTTGAACGAGACGGCCAGCAACGCCGAAGCCGCCAAGCAGAAAGACAAAGATCAGGCCTAAGCCATGTTCGACATCGGTTTTTGGGAACTGGTCGTCATCGGCGTCGTCGCCCTGGTGGTGCTGGGTCCCGAGCGGTTGCCGGTCGCGATCCGCACCGCCAGCCACTGGATAAGGCTGATCCGCAGCACCGCCAACTCGGTCAAGGCCGAGCTGGAACAGGAGCTCAAGTTGCAGGATCTGCACAACGATCTGAAGAAGGCCGAACGGCTGCAGATGAACAACCTGAGCCCCGAGCTGCAGGAGTCCATCGAGCAGTTGAAAGCGGCCGCCCAGTCGGTGAATCGTCCCTATCAGGGGGAGAACGAGATCCGCCCGCCTCGGGAGCCCGCCCGGGCTGAGCCAGCCACTCCGGTGGCGGCCTCGGTGCCCGCGACCCCAGAGGTGCCACCGGTCAACAGCCAGCGAGAGAGCGAGCCTGTGCCCGCCAGCGAGTCCGCAGCCAGAGGGGAGGGTAAGCCATGAGTCAGGCAGAACAACCCCTCATCAGCCATCTGGTGGAGCTGAGAACCCGTCTGCTGCGCGCGATCTCCGCTATCCTGCTGGTGTTCATCGCGCTCATCTACTTCTCCAACAACATCTACGACTTCGTGGCCCAGCCGCTGCTCAGCCAGTTGCCGGCAGGCACCAGCATGATAGCGACGGATGTGGCGACGCCCTTCATCACGCCCATCAAGCTGACCCTGGTGGTCTCCTTCTTCGTGGCGATCCCCTATCTGCTCTATCAGGCCTGGGCTTTCATCGCACCCGGTCTGTACCAGCACGAACGGCGGCTGATCCTGCCCCTGGTGGCCTCCAGCGCCGTGCTGTTCTATGCGGGGATGGCGTTCGCCTACTACGTGGTGTTCCCCCTGGTGTTCGGCTTCTTCACCAGTACCGCCCCCGCCGGGGTGACGGTGGCGACCGACATCGCCAGCTACCTGGACTTCGTGCTGACCCTGTTCTTCGCGTTCGGGGTGGCGTTCGAGATCCCGGTGGCCACCATACTGCTCTGCTGGACCGGGGTGACCACCCCCAGGAGCCTGAAGGAGAAGCGCCCCTACGTCATCGTCGGGGTCTTCGTGGTCGGCATGCTTCTGACGCCGCCCGATGTCTTCTCCCAGACCCTGCTCGCGATCCCCATGTGGGGCTTGTGGGAGATAGGTCTGTTCTTCGCCCGCTTCTACGTGAAGAAAGAGGACGAAGAGCAGCAACAAACGGAAGAGGGGAGCTGAGGCTCCCTTCCTCTTTTCATGCATCCGTTCGAGGCGTATGGTAAGGCCCCATCGAGTAGATGGTTTTCAAATGCCTGATATGCACCTCGTTTGTCCGGAACCCCTGACTCCATGATCGACATCGGTTTGAACCTGACCAGCAGCCAGTTCGCAGGCGAACAAGCCGACCTGGTGGAACGCGCGCGCGCCGCCGGGGTGGAAGCCCTGATCCTGACCGGCACCGATTTGGCCGGCAGCCGCGAAAGTGCCGCATTGGCCGCCCGCTGGCCCGGTTACTGCTTCTCCACCGCCGGGGTACATCCCCATGATGCCAAAAGCGTCAATGAGGCGACCCTGCCCGCCCTGCGCGAACTGGCGGCCCTGCCCCAGGTGGTGGCCATCGGCGAGTGCGGTCTCGACTACAACCGGGACTTCTCCCCCCGCCCGGTGCAGGATGCGGTGTTTGACGCCCAGCTGGCGCTCGCCGCCGAGCTCGGGATGCCGGTGTTTCTGCACTGCCGCGATGCCCATGACAAATTCGTCGAGATCCTGCGCCCCTGGTTGCCCCGCCTGCCGGGGGCCGTGCTGCACTGCTTCACCGGCTCCGACGCCGAGCTGGACGAGTGCCTGGCGCTGGGGCTGCATATCGGGGTGACCGGCTGGCTCTGTGACGAGCGCCGTGGCCAGCTGCTGCGCGAGCAGGTGGCCCGCATTCCGGCGGGTCGCCTGATGATAGAGACGGACGCCCCCTACCTAGTGCCGCGGGATCTGAAACCCAGGCCCAAACGCAACGAACCCGCTTTTTTGCCGCACATCGCCCAGGTGGTGGCGGCCTGCCGTGGTGAAGCGCCCGAGGCCTTGCTGGCCCATACCCGGGCCACCTCCGCCGCATTCTTCCAACTTCCGCTTTTGGAGTGATTCATGGCCACAACTCTTCCGGGGGCCTTCCCGGGCCGTCGCCTGCGCCGGGTGCGCAAACATGACTTCAGCCGCCGCCTGGTGCGCGAGAACGTACTGACCGTCGACGATCTCATCTATCCCGTGTTCGTGCTGGAGGGGGAGGGTCAGCGAGAGGCCGTTGCCTCCATGCCGGGGGTGGACAGGCTCTCCATCGATCTGCTGCTCGAAGAGGCCGCCGAACTGGTGGCCCTGGGTGTGCCGGCGGTGGCCCTGTTCCCGGTGACGCCGCTGGAGAGAAAGAGTCTGATGGCGGAAGAGGCCTACAACCCGGATGCCCTGGCCCAGCGGGCGACCCGTGCCCTCAAGGCTCGCTTCCCGGAGCTCGGGGTCATCACCGATGTGGCGCTCGACCCCTTCACCACCCATGGCCAGGACGGCATCATCGATGACGAAGGCTATGTGCAGAACGACATCACCACCGAGATCCTGGTGAAGCAGGCGCTCTCCCATGCCGCCGCCGGGGCCGACATGGTGGCCCCGTCCGACATGATGGACGGCCGCATCGGTGCCATCCGCGCGGCGCTGGAGGAGAATGGCTTCGTCAACGTGCAGATCATGGCCTACTCCGCCAAGTACGCCTCCCACTACTACGGCCCGTTCCGCGATGCGGTGGGCTCCGCCGCCAACCTCGGCAAGAGCAACAAGGCCACCTACCAGATGGACCCGGCCAACGGCAACGAAGCCCTGCACGAGGTGGCCCTCGACATCGCCGAAGGGGCGGACAGCGTGATGGTCAAGCCGGGCATGCCCTACCTGGACATCATCCGCCGGGTGAAGGATCAGTTCGGCGTGCCGACCTTCGCCTATCAGGTGAGCGGCGAGTACGCCATGCACATGGCGGCGATCCAGAATGGCTGGCTCAAGGAGAAAGAGTGCGTGATGGAATCCCTGCTCTGCTTCAAGCGGGCCGGGGCCGATGGCATCCTCACCTACTTCGCCAAGCGGGTCGCCCAGTGGTTGAAAGAGGACGCCCGACGCTGAGGCGGGGAGTGTCCATGCCCTCACAATGCCGGCCCTCGGGCCGGCATTGTCGTCTCTGGCAGATGAAGTGCTGGTTTTATGAACAAAATGCCTGAAAAAGTGGGCAACAAGCCCGTCTCTTGGCGGCAAAGGCTTGATAAATGGGGTTTCTGCCTACATCTTAGATGGTCCAAGCAGGCTTCTGGACGGCAGGGGCTGCAGAGCATTTAGAGGTACCGCAGATGACTAACCCTTTGCTGACAATGGACTCGCTGCCTCCCTTCAGCCAGATCCAGCCCGATCAGGTGCAACCTGCCGTGACGCAGGCCATCGCCGATTGCAAACAGAAGATTGAGGATGTGCTGGCCCAGAAGGAGCCTCACACCTGGGACAGCCTGATCGCCCCGCTGGAAGAGGTCAACGACCGCCTCTCCCGGATCTGGTCCCCCATCAGCCACCTCAACGCCGTGCAGAACAGCGAGGCGCTGCGGGCGGCTCACGATGCCTGCCTGCCGCTGCTTTCCGAATTCCAGACCTATGTCGGTCAGCATGAAGGGCTCTATCAAGCCTATCTGGCCCTCTCCGAGAGCGATGACTTCCCCCGGCTGGATGATGCCCAGCGCAAGGAGATCCTGAACACCCTGCGCGATTTCCGCCTCTCCGGCATCGGTCTGCCTGCCGAGGCGCAGCAGCGTTACGGCGAGATCCAGGCCCGCCTCTCGGAGCTCGCCTCCCGTTTCAGCAACAACGTGCTGGACGCGACCCAGGGCTGGCACAAGCTGGTGACCGACGAGGCCGAGCTGGCCGGTCTGCCCGCGAGCGCGCAGGCTGCCGCGCGCCAGATGGCCGAACTCAAGGGCAAGGAGGGGTGGCTGTTCACCCTGGACATCCCCTCCTACCTGCCGGTGATGATGTATGCCGACAGCCGCGCCCTGCGTGCCGAGCTGTATGAGGCCTTCACCACCCGCGCCTCCGACCAGGGCCCCAACGCCGGCAAGTGGGACAACTCCGCCATCATGACCGAGTTGCTCACCCTGCGCCGGGAGCTGGCCCGACTGCTGGGCTTTGCCAACTATGCCGAGCTCTCCCTCGCGACCAAGATGGCGGACAAGCCGGAGCAGGTGGTGGACTTCCTCACCGACCTGGCTGCCAAGTCCCTGCCCCAAGGCAAGGCGGAGCTGGAGGAGATCCGCGCCTTTGCCGCCGAGCAGCACGGTCAGGACGAACTGGCGGCCTGGGATCTTGCCTATTACGCAGAAAAGCTCAAACAGCACAAGTTTTCGGTCTCTGATGAGCAGTTGCGTCCTTATTTCCCCGCCGGTCGGGTCGTGAAGGGGCTGTTCGAGGTGGTCAAGCGGGTGTTCGGCATGAAGGTGCGCGAGCGTCTCGGCATCGACACCTGGCACCCGGATGTGCGCTTCTACGACATCTTTGACGCCGATGACGAGCTGCGCGGCAGCTTCTACCTGGATCTCTATGCCCGCGAGCACAAGCAGGGCGGCGCCTGGATGGATGTCTGCCTGGGTCGCCGCTACCGTCAGGACGGCTCCCTGCAAAAGCCGGTGGCCTACCTGACCTGCAACTTCAACGGCCCGGTGGACGGCAAACCGGCCCTGTTCACCCACAACGAAGTGGTCACCCTGTTCCACGAGTTCGGCCACGGCATTCACCACATGCTGACCCGCATCGATGTGGCCGGCGTGGCCGGCATCAACGGCGTAGCCTGGGATGCGGTGGAGCTGCCGAGCCAGTTCCTCGAGAACTGGTGCTGGGAATCCGAGGCGCTGGCCTTCATCTCCGGCCATTACGAGACCGGGGAGCCGCTGCCCGCCGATCTGCTGGAGAAGATGCTGACCGCCCGCAACTTCCAGGCGGCGATGCAGATGCTGCGCCAGCTGGAGTTCGCCCTGTTCGACTTCCGTCTGCACCAGACCTTTGACCCGGCCAGAGCGGATCAGATCCCTGCGCTGCTGGATGAGGTGCGCAGCCAGGTCGCCGTGATGACGCCTCCGGCGTTCAACCGCTTCCAGCACAGCTTCTCCCACATCTTCGCGGGCGGCTACGCGGCGGGCTACTACAGCTACAAGTGGGCCGAGGTACTCTCTGCCGACGCCTTCTCCCGCTTCGAGGAGGAGGGGATCTTCAACCCGGCCACGGGCCACTCCTTCCTGAAGAACATTCTGGAAAAGGGCGGCTCCAGGGAGCCGATGGAGCTGTTCCGTGCCTTCCGTGGCCGGGAGCCCCAGGTGGATGCGCTGCTGCGTCACAGCGGTATCGCCGCGTGAGGTCCCGCCGCCACAGTGAGCCTCGATTGGATGAGCTGCCGCGCCACTGCGGGAGCTTCAAGCAGGTACACATTTGCGGCATAGTGGGATCGAAACGTGATTTTTGATAGAAAAAGGGACCTTTTGGTCCCTTTTTCCAAGCCTTTTTAATATCTTGCGGAGTGCATGTTTGCACTGTCCCCGCCTCTTCAGTAGAGTCGGGTTCTACCTTCCAGGGAGAGAAAGAACCTTGCCATGAGGCGAGCACTCGAGTCTGTCTATCAAATCATCTCCAGCCTGTCTCATTCGAGTGGTCAGGGATATTTTGATGCCTTTGTGAGTGAAATCGCCAACGCGGTGGGGGCTGACTTCGTCCTGGTGTCCGGCAAGGATCAGGCGGGTCTGTTCTTTACCGTGCATGCCGCCTATCCCGCCTCCCTCGACATCAACTCCTACAGCTTCCCCCTCGCCGACACTCCGGGCGAGATCGCCATGCAACAGGGTGAAGCCTGGTTCAGTGATCGCACCCGCCAGCTGTTCCCCCACGCCGCCGTGCTGGAGCGCTGCGAGGTGAGAGCCTATGCCGGCGTCGCGCTCAAGAACGCCGAGGGAGAGACCATCGGCCTGTGCAGCGTCATGTTCAAGCGGGCCATGCCGAGAATGGAGAAGATAGTGGGCCTGCTGCGTCTGCTGGCCCCGCTCGCCGGTCGTGAACTGGCGCTGATGTATCAGCAGCGCCAGAGCCAGGAGCAGCCGGCGCAACCGGAACATCACCACTTCCTGGACACCATGATGTCCCATGCGCCCGTGGGCATCGGCAAGGTGGATCTGGGCGGCAAGATCCTCTGGGCGAACCCGGCCATCGAGAAGATGCTCGGCTACAGCCAGGAGGAGCTGCAACAGCTCACCGTCGCCGAAATCAACCATCCGGACGACTGGCAGACCAGCATTGCGCTCTACGACGCCCTCAAGCGGGGAGAGCGTCCCGCGTTTACTCAGGAGAAGCGTTATCTCCATCGGGATGGGACCGTCCTGTGGGGGCGGGTGACGGTGACCCTGATCCGCAACGAGCAGATGCACCCCGACTATCTCATGGTGGTGCTGGAGAACATCGATCCCATCAGGCGCCATGCGGAGCAGCTCAAGCTCTCCCACCGGGTCTATGACAACCTCTCCGAAGCCATTCTGGTGTGCGATGCCGACAGTCGCATCATCTCGGTCAATCCGGCCTTCGAGAAGATCACCGGTTACAGCGAGGAGGAGGCGTGTGGCCAGCGGCCCAGCATGCTCAAGTCCGGATTGCACGATCAGACCTTCTATGCGGACATGTACCACGCCCTGGAGCGGGTGGGGATCTGGCGTGGGGAGGTGTGGAACAAGCGCAAGAACGGCAAGCTTTATCCCCAGCAGCTGATGATCAGCGCCGTGCGGGAAGGGGGCAAGATCAGTCAGTACATCGCCATCTTCAGCGATCTTTCCCAGACCAAGCTGGCGGAGCAGAAGATCGCCGCCCAGGCCAACTACGACAACCTCACCGGCCTGCCCAACCGCTGGCTGTTCGGTCGCTGTCTGGCCCGCTTCTGCGAGCGGGGGGAGCGCTTCGCCCTCATGGTGCTCGACCTCAACAACTTCAAGGCGGTCAACAACAGCATGGATCACCATGTGGGCGACGCCCTGCTGCGGGAAGTATCGGATCGGCTGGTGAGCCGGGTACGCACCGAGGATCTGGTGGCCCGCATCGGCGGCGACGAGTTTGCCTTCCTGGTGCCCGGCATCGTCAACCGCCGTCAGGCCGAGGTGTTTGCCAAGCAGGTGATCGGCGGCTTTGCCCGTCCCTTCATGCTGGCCAACCAGCACCTCTATGTGACCGCCACCCTGGGGATCACCCTCTGTCCCAATGACGGCGGCGACAGCGACGAGCTCTTGCGCAATGCCGAGCAGGCCCTGTTCGTCGCCAAGCGCCAGGGACGCCCCCTCGGCACCTACAACGCCTCCATGCGGGAAGAGGTGAGCCAGCGCCACCAGATGCAGCACGATCTGGCGGAGGCCATCAAGCTGGGCCAGCTGACCATGGCCTACCAGCCCATCTGGGACAACCGCAGCGGCCGGGTCGCCAAGCTGGAGGCCCTGGTGCGCTGGTATCACCCCCACTGGGGTCAGGTCTCACCGGCGGATTTCATCCCGCTGGCGGAAGAGGCGGGGCTCATCCAGGGGCTGGGTGCCCTGGTGCTGTGGCAGTCTTGCCGGGATCTGGCCAGATTGCAGCAGTCCGGCTTCCCGGATCTGCAGATGTCCATCAACCGCTCCACCCTGGAGTTCCAGACCATAGACCCGGAGGCCAACGAGTGGCTCAGGGTGATCCGCCACTTCGAGCTGGATCCGGCGGACATCATCATCGAGATCACCGAATCTCTGCTGATGGAGACCAGCGATCAGCACAGGGTGCGGATCGATGCTCTGCGCGAGGCGGGCTGCAAGCTGGCCATCGACGACTTCGGCACCGGCTACTCGGCACTGAACTACCTGCGTACCTTCCCGGTGGATCTGGTGAAGATCGATCGCTCCTTCGTGCGCCATATTCCCTTCAACGAGCAGGACCGCCTGCTGCTCGACGGCATCATCAACATCGTGCACAACCTCGGCATGCAGGTGGTGATCGAAGGGGTGGAGACCCGGGAGCAGCTCAACTTCCTCTGCCAGAAGGGGTGCGCCTTCACCCAGGGGTATCTGCTCAGCCGCCCGCTGCCCTTCGACGATCTGACCGAGTACCTGAGTCTCAACCGTCAGGGAATGAACTTGGCGAATCTGACCACGGTGAGCTGACCCCCCGCTTCTGCTATCATGCCGGCTTCTGCGCCGTGATGAGTCCATGTTATGCCCCATATTCAGGTTTTCAGTGAAGTGCCCGCCCGCGATGGCGAGCTCGACGCCCTGCGCCAGCGCCTTGCCGACGTGGCGTTTCCCGCTCCTTTCGCCCTGGTGCTGACCGAATCGCGGTTGGAGCTGCGCAAGCTGGACGAACCCAAGCTGGGGGCCGTCTATGTGGACTTCGTGGAAGGGGCGGTGGCCCATAGGCGCAAGTTCGGTGGCGGGCGCGGCCAGTCCATCGCCAAGGCGGTGGGATTGAAGTCGGGAGCCATGCCGACCGTGGTGGATGCCACCGCCGGGCTCGGGCGCGATGCCTTCGTGCTCGCCTCCCTCGGCTGCAAGGTGACCCTGATCGAGCGCAGCCCCGTGGTGGCGGCCCTGCTCCAGGACGGTCTGACCCGGGCGGGGCAGGATCCCGAGATAGGCCCCTGGGTGCGCGAGCGGATGCAACTGCTGCAAGGCCCGGCGGTGGAGACCCTGCTGGCGCTGACCGAGCGGCCGGAGGTCATCTACCTGGATCCCATGTTCCCCCACAAGCAGAAGTCGGCGCTGGTGAAAAAAGAGATGCGGGTGTTCCAGTCCCTGGTGGGAGCGGATCTCGACGCGGATGCCCTGCTGCCGGCGGCGCTCAGGATGGCTGACAAGCGGGTGGTGGTGAAGCGGCCCGACTATGCGGGCTGGCTCAACGAGCACAAGCCCAGCATGGCCATCGAGACAAAGAGCAACCGCTTCGACGTCTATGTGATGGCGGCGCTGGCGAGTTGAGTGGCGACTGGCAGGGAGTTTGAGCGTCAAACGAAGAGAGCCAACCTGATCAGGTTGGCTCTCTTGCTATTCATTGGCTGCGGGGTGGGGCGAAGTGGATCCGCTTTTCTTCCCCTTGCCAGACGAGTTCCAGGGTCGCCAGGTCCGCCAGGCTGAGGCGCTCAGCGCGCTCCAGCAGCAGATATTCCACTCCGTCGCTGGCTTCTATGGTGCGGATCCTGTCCGCCCAGGTTCGTCCATCCCGGTCGGTGATCGTGACGGGCAGTTGCCAGCTTGCGGCGATCTCCAGCCAGTCGTACAGGTCGCAGCTGACGGGTTGGTAATCGGCCATGGGGTGTGCGCCTCAGGCTTCCAGCAGCCGGGTGGACCAGCCCATCTTCTGCTGGCGTTCCACCTCGAGGCGCAGCTCGCTGGCACGCAGGTAGTGCTCGTCCAGCCACCCCTTGGGCAGGGTCAGGGTCAGGGCATCTTCATCGGCTTGCAGCATGAACCTGGGCACAGTGCCCTGGGTCCGGCGCATGCAGAGGATGAGGGAGATGCGCAGGATGCGGGCCAGCCGGATCGCCTGGCGACCGGTGACGGCGCCCTGTTTCTCCAGCGGCTCCAGCTTGAATTCATCCCGCTGGTTGAACAGCAGGGCCGACAGCAGCTTCTTCTGCGCGGGGGTGAAGCCCGGCATGTCGATGTTGTCGATGATGTAGGCGGCGTGCTGCGGCGCCTTCTTGTACTCGATGCACAGACCGATTTCGTGCAGCAGGGCCGCGTAGCGCAGGATCGGGCGACCGTAGCGCTTGGAGAGGCGCCAGGCCGGCTGCAACTGGGTGAACGCCTCGATGGCGGTGTCGCGGACCCGCTCGGCGTGCTCCTTGTCGAGCTGGTAGCGGCTGATCAGGCTGTCGGCGGTGCGATCCCGGGCATCACAGTCGTGATTGTTGCCGAGCAGGCCGTAGATCAGGCCTTCCCGCAGGGCACCGCCCGCCAGGGTCATGCTTTCGATGTCGAGGGTTTCGAAGATGGCGATCAGGATGGCGAGACCGGAGGGGAACACGGTCAGCCGTTCGGCCGCCAGCCCTTCAAGCTGCAACTGATCGAGTCTGCCGCAGGCGATGGCCTGACCCATCAGCTCTTGCAACTTGGGCAGGGTGACCCGCTCGCTCTTGCCCTGGGCCAGCATGATCTCCTGCAGCGCCTGGACGGTGCCGGAGGCGCCGACGCAGGTGCGCCAGCCGAGGACACGGTAGTCCGCAGCCACTTTCTCCAGTACCGCCTTGGCGGCGGCAATGGCCTGGTTGAAGCGCGTCTCGGAGAGCTCGCCATCACCGAAGTGGTTGTTGAGCCAGGTGACGCAGCCCATGTGCAGGCTGTTGAGCAGCTTGGCTTCGCTCTGCTCGCCGATCACCAGCTCGGTGCTGGCCCCGCCGATGTCGATCACCAGCCGGTTGCCTTCCCCTGCCGACGTCCAGGAAACACCTTCATAGATGGTCTTGGCTTCTTCCTCACCCGAAATGATCTCGATGCTGTGGTTGAGCACCCGTTCCGCTTCTCTGATGAATTCGTCGACGTTGGTGGCAAGGCGCAATGTGGCGGTGCCCACTACCCGGATATTGTCGGACGGGATGTCCTGCAACTGCTCGGAGAAGAGGCGCAGACAGTCCCAGCCCCGCTCCATGGCGGCACGGTTGAGGCGAAAATCGGCATCGAGGCCGGCGGCGAGGCGTACCTTGCGCTTGACCTTGGTGACGGTGCGCAGGGCACCGGCGACCTCGCGCACCACCAGCATGTGAAAGCTGTTGGAGCCGAGGTCGATGGCGGCATAGAGAGGCGAGTTGTGCAACTTGGCCGATCCCTCAGTTCTTGCGGGGGGGGCGACGACGGTTGTTGCTGTTGCCACCGCCCTGGCGATCCCGCATGTTGCGGTTCACCGGCTGGCGGTTGCGGAACACCCGTTTCGGCGCGGTGACGTCATCCAGCAGCGCCTCGCGGTCATACTTGCTGACCGGGATGGGGTGGTGGATGTACTCCTCGATGGCCGGCAGGTTGAAGGCATAGTCTTCACAGGCCAGGCTGATGGAGTGACCGCTTTTGCCTGCGCGACCGGTACGACCGATGCGGTGGACATAGTCTTCGGCATCGTCGGGCAGGTCGTAGTTGAAGACGTGGGTCACGTCGGGGATGTGCAGACCACGGGCAGCCACGTCGGTGGCTACCAGGATATCCAGGGTACCCTTGGTGAACTCTTCCAGGATCTTCATCCGCTTCTTCTGCGGCACGTCGCCGGTCAGCAGGCCGACGCGGTGGCCGTCGTTCTCCAGCCAGGCGTGAACGTCTTCACAGACGTGCTTGGTGTTGGCGAAGACGATGGCTTTTTCGGGCCACTCCTCTTCCATCAGGGAGAGCAGCAGCAACATCTTGTCTTCGTTGGAGGGGTAGAAGAGCTCCTCCTTGATCCGCACGCCGGTCATCTGTTCCGGTTCGACCTGCACATGTTCCGGGTGGTTCATATGTTCATAGGCCAGCTCCTGCACCCGCAGGGAGAGGGTGGCGGAGAACAGCATGCTCAGACGCTCGGTGGCGGGGGGCATGCGGCGGAACAGGAAACGGATGTCCTTGATGAAGCCCAGATCGAACATGCGATCCGCTTCGTCCAGTACCACGACCTGGATGTTGCCGAGATCGATGACCTTGGACTTGAAGTAGTCGATGATGCGACCCGTGGTGCCGATCAGGATGTCGACACCCTGTTCCAGCACGGCCAGCTGCTTGTCATAGCCTTCGCCACCATAGGCGAGACCGAGCTTGAGCCCGGTGGAGGCTGACATGCTCTCTGCATCGTTATAGATCTGGACGGCCAGCTCCCGGGTCGGGGCCATGATGATGGCGCGGGGCTGGTTGATGAGGCGCGGCCTGGTCAGCGGATGGGTCAGCAAATAGTTGAATGTCGCCGCCAGGAAAGCCAGGGTTTTGCCGGTCCCCGTCTGAGCCTGACCGGCGAGGTCATGACCTTCAACCAGCAGGGGCAGGGACAGTGCCTGGATGGGCGTACAATAGTGAAATCCCTTTGATTCCAGACCAGCCAGAACTTCGGGTTCGAGGCCCATTTGGGCGAATTTTTCGGTCGTTAGATGTGTTTTGCTCATGGCGGTAGGTTATCAGGTTAGGCTTGCAATAATAAACAGGATCATTTCAAATAGGGCAACTATTGCCTTTGTTGAACCATCAATAAAGCCTTAATTACTGACTGGAGTTGGAGATGAGTGACAAGATTGTTCAGCTGAGCGATGCCAGCTTCGAGGCCGATGTAATCAACGCCGACAGCCCTGTTCTGGTCGATTTCTGGGCCGAATGGTGTGGACCGTGCAAGATGATTGCCCCGATCCTGAACGAAGTTGCTCAGGAATATGAAGGTCGCGTGACCGTGGCGAAATTGAACATCGATCATAACGCCGACACTCCGCCCAAGTACGGCATTCGTGGTATCCCGACCCTGCTGCTGTTCAAGAATGGTGAAGTGGCAGCGACCAAGGTCGGCGCCCTGTCCAAGACCCAACTGAAAGAGTTCCTGGACGGCAACCTGTAATAATCAAGAAGGAGCGCATTGCAATAATGCGCTCCTTGTGTTTTATCACCTAGACGCTCACCCTGATTGGTGCTAGTTTATCGCTCGTTTGCTAACCTTTTTGCCTGACTCTTTGCTTAACTACCAGCCTGGCAAGTCAAATCCGATCAGCATCAATCCAGCAGACTGTCTCCTCATTTCAATCCTTGCTTACAGACTTTCACCACTATGAATCTGACTGAACTTAAGAACACTCCTGTGTCCGAGCTGGTCCAGCTTGGCGAATCCATGGGGTTGGAAAATCTGGCTCGGGCGCACAAGAAAGACATTATCTTTGCAATCCTCAAGGCGCACGCCAAGGGCGGCGAGGATATCTTTGGCGACGGTGTGCTGGAAATCCTGACCGACGGTTTCGGTTTCCTGCGCAGTGCAGACGGCTCTTATCTCGCTGGTCCGGATGACATCTATGTCTCCCCGAGCCAGATCCGCCGCTTCAACCTGCGTACCGGCGATACCATTTCCGGCAAGATCCGGCCGCCGAAAGAGGGCGAGCGCTATTTCGCCCTGCTCAAGGTCAACGACGTCAACTACGACCGTCCGGAAAACTCCCGCAACAAGATCCTGTTTGAAAACCTCACACCCCTGCACGCCAACGAGCGTCTGCGCATGGAGCGTGGCAACGGTTCCACCGAAGACATCACCGCCCGTGTACTGGATCTGGCATCCCCGATCGGCAAGGGCCAGCGCGGTCTCATCGTTGCACCGCCCAAGGCCGGTAAGACCATGCTGCTGCAGAACATCGCCCAGAGCATCGCCTACAACCACCCGGATTGTGAGCTGATCGTGCTGCTGATTGACGAGCGTCCGGAAGAAGTGACCGAGATGCAGCGCATGGTGAAGGGCGAAGTCATCGCCTCCACCTTCGACGAGCCGGCCTCCCGTCACGTCCAGGTCGCCGAAATGGTGATCGAGAAGGCCAAGCGTCTGGTCGAGCACAAGAAGGACGTGGTGATCCTGCTGGACTCCATCACCCGTTTGGCCCGCGCCTACAACACCGTCATCCCGTCTTCCGGCAAGGTGCTGACCGGTGGTGTGGACGCCAACGCCCTGCACCGTCCGAAGCGTTTCTTCGGTGCGGCGCGCAACGTCGAAGAGGGCGGCAGCCTGACCATCATCGCCACCGCGCTGATCGATACCGGCTCCAAGATGGATGAAGTCATCTACGAAGAGTTCAAGGGTACCGGCAACATGGAACTGCACCTCTCGCGCAAGATTGCCGAGAAGCGCGTCTACCCGGCCATCGACATCACCCGTTCCGGCACCCGCAAGGAAGAGCTGCTGACCGCCCCGGACGAGCTGCAGAAGATGTGGATCCTGCGCAAGATCATTCACCCCATGGGCGAGATCGACAGTATCGAGTTCCTCATCGACAAGCTGGCTGCGACCAAGACCAACGACGAGTTCTTCGACTCCATGAAGCGTCAACAGAAGTAACAGCCTCTTCAATGACAAAACCGCGGCCCAGGTCGCGGTTTTTGTTTATCTATTTCACGGCTGGCTTAGTAGTATGAAGCCTCGATGTCACAAGGAAAGGGACGTCATGAAGCTGGTGTTGTTCATATGGATGGGTTGGTTGTGGCTGGCGGCCCCGGTGCATGCCGATTCCCCGCCGCAATTGCAGGCTCCCCTGGTGGCGGACGAGGGACTGGAGGGGCATCGGGCGTACCTGGACGGCCGCATGGCGCTCGGGCAGTTTGATGCCATGGACTCGTTGCTCGAGACCCTGTCGGTGGGGCAGCGGGAGTTCCTGTTGTTCCAGTTGCTGGGTGAGCTCAAGTCATCGGGCGCACCGAGCCCGGCGCTGCTGGCCTGGGTGCGGGCACAAGCGGCCAAGGCGCCACAATGGCTGGTGGAAGGGAAGGTGGACGGTTTCCTGGTGCAGCTACCAGCCTATGACTTCCCCGCCGAGGCCCGGCTGGTGCTGAGCCACTGGCAGCAGCTGGCCTGGCAGGACAACTATCGCCAGTTGCTGGAGCAGGATCGCTTCGACTTCAAGCAGGTCTACTACAGCCGCAATCCCGAGCTGGCACAGCAGCAGCAGGCCCTGCTGGCGGTGCTCGATCGGCAGCCGGTATCCGTGCTGCGTCGGGAGGCGCAGCGGCTTGCCGCCCTCAATCTCTTCCTGCCGGACAACCAGTTGCTGCTGCACTTCATCGAACAGACCGGGGAGACGGCACTCTACCTCAAGCTGTGGCGTCAGCCAGTGGATCACGATAGCCTGACTGCGCTGCACACCATTTCCCGCTTTTATTCAGGTCAGGAGGCGAGCGATCTGCTGATCGCCGCCAGCCAGAACAGCCGCCTGATGGTCCCCGCCCTGCACCAGCTCAGCCGCCTCTCCCCCTTGCCGGACGGGGCCCAGCAGTTCCTCCTGGCCGAACTCGGCAAGCACCAGTATGGCGGGCTGGTGGCCGGCCTGTTGTTGCAGATGGACGAGCCCAGGCTCCTGGGTCAATTGGCAAACCGGCTGACGCTTCAGGAGCGGCGACACGCCTCGTCCGTCATGAGGTCCGATACGGGTACACCGGATACGCCGCCAGGGTTATAATGCGGGACCACCTGATCCCGCTGGGGTACTTGCATGAAATACAAGGACTTGCGTGATTTTATCGCGCAGTTGGAACAAAACGGACAGCTCAGGCGCATCAGTCGCGAGATAGACCCCTATCTGGAGATGACCGAGATCAGCGACCGTACCCTGCGTGCGGGGGGGCCGGCTCTGCTGTTTGAGAATCCCAAGGGCTACACCATGCCGGTGTTGACCAACCTGTTCGGCACGCCGGACCGGGTTGCCATGGGCATGGGCCAGCCCAACGTCAGCGCCCTGCGCCAGGTGGGGACCTGGCTCTCCTATCTGAAAGAGCCGGAGCCGCCTCGTGGGCTCAAGGAGCTGATGGAGAAGCTGCCCATCTTCAAGCAGGTGCTCAACATGCCGACCAAGCGGCTCTCTTCGGCCCCCTGTCAGCAGGTGGTGCTGGAAGGGGATGCGGTGGATCTGGATCAGATCCCCATCCAGCACTGCTGGCCCGGGGATGTGGCGCCCCTGGTCACCTGGGGTCTGACCATCACCCGCGGTCCCTACAAGAAGCGGCAGAACCTTGGCATCTATCGCCAGCAGAAGATCGGCAAGAACAAGCTGATCATGCGCTGGCTGGATCACCGGGGCGGCGCCATCGATTTTCGCGAGTGGCAGGAGGCCCACCCGGGCGAACGCTTCCCGGTGGCGGTGGCGCTGGGCGCCGATCCGGCGACCATCCTGGGCGCGGTGACGCCGGTGCCGGACAGCCTCTCCGAATACGCCTTTGCCGGTCTGCTGCGGGGCAGCCGTACCGAGGTGGTGAAGGCGCTGAGCTGCGATCTGGAAGTGCCCGCCAGCGCCGAGATCGTGCTGGAAGGCTATCTGGAGCCGGGGGAGATGGCCCCCGAAGGGCCTTACGGCGATCACACCGGCTACTACAACGAAGTGGACGAGTTCCCGGTCTTCACCATCACCCACATGACCATGCGCCGGGATGCCATCTACCATAGCACCTACACCGGCCGTCCGCCCGATGAGCCGGCGGTGCTCGGTGTGGCGCTCAACGAGGTGTTCGTGCCGCTGTTGCAGAAGCAGTTCCCCGAGATCGTGGATTTCTACCTGCCGCCGGAGGGGTGCTCCTACCGGATGGCGGTGGTGACCATCAAGAAGCGCTACCCCGGCCACGCCAAGCGGGTGATGCTGGGGGTCTGGTCCTTCCTGCGCCAGTTCATGTACACCAAGTTCGTGATCGTCTGCGATGACGACATCAACGCCCGGGACTGGAAGGACGTGATCTGGGCCATCACCACCCGGATGGACCCGGCTCGGGACACCACCCTGATCGAGCACACACCCATCGACTATCTGGACTTCGCCTCGCCGGTCTCCGGGCTCGGCTCCAAAATGGGGCTGGATGCCACCAACAAGTGGCCGGGGGAGACCAATCGCGAGTGGGGTCAGCCCATCGTCCAGGACGAGGCGGTAAAGCAGAAGATCGATGCCATCTGGGACGAGCTGAAGATCCTCGACTGAGGGATCCCCGATGGGGCGCGGCCATTGTGACGCAAAAGTGCGGTATTGCCGTGCCGAATTGGGTATGCTCGACGGACCTGACCACCAACTGGTCGCCATAAAAACAGTGAAACCATGAGCGAAGCGGGCCGGGCAGGCCCCTCACAAGGACAAGAATGCAACGTATCAAGTGCCGCGTAGAGGAACTGCGCGAATATGTCGACACCATCTGGCACGTGGCGCTGGCGCCGCAGCAGGAGGTGAGCTTCAAGCCGGGCCAGTATCTGCTGGTGGTGATGAGCGATTCGGACAAGCGCCCCTTCTCCATCGCCAACTCGCCGACCCGCTCCGGCGTGCTGGAGCTGCAGATCGGTGCCACTCCCGAGAATGCCTATGCCGGTCAGGTGCTGGCCCGCATGCGCGAGCAGGGAGAGATCGAGGTCGAGCTGGCCGCTGGCAAGGCGTTCCTGCGCGACGAATCCCCCCGACCGCTGATCCTGATGGCGGGCGGCACCGGCTTCTCCTATGCCCGCGCCATCCTGGAATACCTGATCGGCAGCGGCAGCAAGCGTCCGGTGTTCCTCTACTGGGGCGTACGCCAGGCGCACTGGCTCTACGAGCTGGAGCAGATGCAGCAGTGGGAGCGCGACTACGCGCCGCTGACCTTCATTCCCGTGGTGCAGGAGCCCGAGAGCGACTGGACGGGCAGGACCGGGCTGGTGCACAAGGCCATCATGGATGACTTCGTCAGCCTGCATGACTACGACATCTATGTGGCGGGCCGCTTCGAGATGGCCGGTGCCGCGCGGGAAGAGTTCAAGGTGCTGGGCGCCGAGCCCGAGCGCATCTTCGGCGATGCCTACGAGTTTATCTGACCACGGTCAACAGCAGAGCGTCGATCTGCCCCCTTATCGTCTTGCCAGAGAAGGGGGGATGAGAAACTCGTTGTCCCCATAAAAACGACAAACCCCAGCCTGGCTGGGGTTTGTGCTATCTACGGCGGGTCACGCCGGATCATTCGCCCTTGGCGGCGAGCTGCTGCTCGAGCTGGGCCAGCTTGGCCTCGAGGGCGGTCAGCTTCTCCCGGGTGCGCAGCAGCACCTTGGTCTGCACGTCGAACTCCTCGCGGCTCACCAGATCCAGCTTGTTGAGCTGAGCCTGCAAGACCTGACGGGTCTTTTTCTCCACCTCTTCACCCATGCTGCGAATGCCGGGGGGCAGGGCGTTGTGTATCTGTTTGGCGATCTCTTCCAGTTTTTTCGGGTCGATCATGGGGGTCTCCTTAAGCAATGGCGCCATTCTACCGACAAATCGTCCCCTTTGCCGAGATCGGGGCGGCTTTTTGCGCCATGGATCCCATCGGGCTCTGGTCGGGTCTGGTTGATGCACCCTGGCTGCTACCCTGTGACACCGGGAATCAATTCCAATTCCTTGATGGTGTACACAAAAAAATCAGATCAGATGACTGACCAGAGGCTTATTAATTGTTGCGTTGCTGTTAATATGATTCGGTCGGGTTTGAACCCTACCCCGTCAGGCTCATCATGGATAACAACATAAAAGAGATAAGGATATGAAGAAAAAGCTAATTTACGCGGCCGTCGTCAGTGCGCTGCTGAGCGGTTGTGGTGGCAGTGACGACAACACAGGCGATACCTCAAGCTATCTCGATTATCTGCTGAGCGGCTCCAATGCAGTCCGACCCAGCGCCCTGGCAGCCCGTGCGACCGACGGTACCCTGAAATTCTCCACGGAAACGGCGGATCTCTCCAACCCGGTGTCCGCCCTCTCCACCCTGGATGGCTGGTCGACTACCCAGGCGATCCAGATAGTGCCGGTGACGGCCTCCGGCATCCAGGTCAAGGCGCCGGCCGCTGCTGAATTCGCAGCCTCCGTGGCACCCCTCTACCTGATGGAGCTGGAGTTTGACAGTGCGGCCCTGCGTCCGAGCGGCGTGAAAAAGGTGCTGACCTACGGGGTGGACTTCGTGGTGGCCGAGACGACCGGCAAGCTGAATCTGGTGCCGCTCAAGCCGCTCAACCCCTCTTCCTACTACATGATAGTGGCGACCGATACCCTCAAAGACAGCACGGGTGCCCCCCTGCGACCGGGTAGCGACTACAGCAACTACAAGACCAGCACCGGCAGCAACGCCCAGGAGCAGACCATCAGCGGCCTGATTGCGCTGCAGGAAGGTCTGTTCAAGGCTGCCACCGGTATCACTAGCGACCACGTGATCTTCTCCGACTGGTTCGGTACCCAGTCCGGCGCCGACGTGCTGGTGGCGGTGAAAGGGGCGGCCGCATCCGTGCTCAAGAGCCCGACCCTGGACGCCGCCGCCCTGTGGAAGCAGGACGCCCTGGGCAATACCAGCCTGCCTGGCACCTATACCCTGTCGGTGAGCGGCGGCAGCCCCTTCCTGACCCAGCTGGATGCCGAGAACTTCCTGCCCCAGGAGCAGAAGGATGCGATTGCCGCCGCTTTTGGTGACGGCACTCCACTCCACAATCTGGCCTTGGGTACCACCGTCTACAGCGGCACCGTCAAGCTGCCCTACTTCCTCTCCTCCCCGGCCACCGCCGGCTCCTGGGACAAGGCGAAGACCCAGTCCTGGCACGGTGCCATCCCCAGCCTCTACGCCATCGCGAACGCCCTGAAGGCCCAGGATGCCGAAGTGATCGGCGGCCTGGTGGGGGCGGGTGTGGATCCGGCCCTGCTGGGCGAACTCATCGCCGATCCGAGCCGTCAGGCCGAGCTGCTGGCACAGGCGAGCAAGCTGATCGGGGTGACCCTCACCTCCGGCGGCAAGGCGCTGGATCCCGAGATGAATATCGGGCGCTTCAACCCGTTGCCGGCACTGGAAGAGGTGCAGTCCGTCCCGATGCGGATCTTCGCCGCCGCACCGCTGGCGAACATCACCGACGTGATCATCTATCAGCACGGCGTCACCTCGGTGAAGGAGAACGCTTATGCCCTGGCCCTTGGCCAGATTGGTGCCGGTGCCCAGGCGAGCAAGAACGTGGCCGTGGTGGTGATCGATCATCCCCTGCATGGTGAACGCGGCTTCGCCCTGACCGGCAGCATGGACTCGGTGACCACCTCCGACAACCCGACCCCCTACCTGAACCTGAGCTACCTGACCGTGGCCCGCGACAACCTGAAACAGAGCGTGGCGGATCTGCTGGGCCTGCGTCTGGCAGTGGGGCTGGCCAATGCCAAGGGCGCCATCGGCACCGCAGGCAGCCTCAAGGTACACTTCCTGGGTCACTCTCTGGGCGCCATCGCGGGGGCCAACCTGCTGGCGGTGGCCAACCAGTCTGTTGGCAACCCGACGGCAGACGCCCTGTTCAAGTTCGACACTGGCGGCCTGGCCATGCCGGGTGGCGGCATAGCGCCGCTGTTGCTGAACTCGCCGACCTTCGGTCCGACCATCCAGATGAGCGTGCTGACCGCTGGCAGTGCGGCCCTGAAGGCAGCTTTTACCGCCTACGCCCCGAACTGCAAGACGGCGGTGCCGACCTGCTTCGTCAACGAATTCCTGCCGAGCCAGGATGCGGCCACCCAGGCCACGGCGGCCAGCACCCTGCAGAGCTACAGCTTCGCGGCGCAGTCGGTGCTGGATTCGGCAGACCCCATCAACCTGGGGAGCGGTATCGCGGCGGACTTCCCGCTGTTTGCCACCGAAATCGTCGGCGACGGCGCCCTGAGCCTGTCGGATCGAGTGATCCCGAACAGCATCGCCACCGCCCCCCTGGGTGGCACCGAGCCGCTGTTCAAGGTCCTGGCCCTGCAACCGCTGACCGCCACCGGCGCCGCCAACCACAGAGCGGCCCGCTTCGTGGCCGGGGGTCACAGCTCGCTGCTGGCACCGGACGAGAACTTCGATCCGACCGGCGCCGTCACCACCGAGATGCAGACCCAGTTCGGCAGCTTCTTCGCAAGCGGCGGTACCGCGGTCAAGGTGACCGACGCCAGCCTGCTCAAGCAGTAAGTCGGCCAACTAATAAAAACGCCGCCCCTTGGGGCGGCGTTTTTTTATGGCAAATCGGCTCAGGCTGGCCTGTGGTGCCTGTCCAGCCAGCCCTGGGCAAGGCCGACCAGCAGGCCGACCAGATGAGCCATGTTGGCGGTCGCTATGGTTGCCGAGCTGTTGCCGACAACCAGGCCTCACCCCGGCCTGTGGTGCCTGTCCAGCCAGCCCTGGGCAAGGCCGACCAGCAGGTCTGCCAGGTGAGCATCTTGGTGGTCGCTTTGGTTGCCGAGCCGTTGCCGGCAACCAGGCGTCACCCCGGCCTGTGGTGCCTGTCCAGCCAGCCTTGGGCAAGGCCGACCAGCAGGCCTGCCAGGTGAGCCATGTTGGCGGTGGGGGTGCCGAGCATGTCCAGGAAGCCGAGCACCAGCCAGACCAGCATGAAGCCCATCAGGGCTGGCGGCATGGCGAGGCCGCAATCCGGTTGCAGCCTGGTTCGCAGCCAGCTGTAGCCGAGCAGGGCATAGACCACCCCGGAGAGGCCGCCAAAGCGCGGGCCGCTGGCAAAGAACTCGGCGATATTGGGCAGGGCCGCCCCGACGATGAGCAGGATGAACAGCTTGCCGCTGCCGAGGCGCTGCTCTATCTGGCCACCGAGATACCACCACCACAACAGGTTGAACACCAGGTGCAGCACCGAGAAGTGGATGAAGGCCGGGGTGACGTAGCGCCAGGCCTGCCAGTCGGTGAACTGGGCCAGGGTGGGGTGGAAGGCGAGCTCGTCGAAGATGGGCAGGCCGATGGCATCCAGAGCGTAGATGGCCAGGCAGGCGATGATGACCACCAGGGTCAGAGGGCCCGCCTGGTGGAGGAAATCGGTGACCGGATCCGTCATCCCCTTGCTGTAGTCGATCCGGGCATCGGCATGGCCGGACTGCCAGGAGGCCTCCATGTAGCGGGGGTGATTGGGTTCGCTCAGGAAGCGTTTGACCTCCTGCTGGGCCTGGGCGAGGCGCCGTTCGTCCGCCAGCCAGACCGAGACGCCGAGCTCGGACTGGGTCAGCTCGCACGGAATGCCCAGGGTAGCGAGATAATCCACCAGCGCCTGGGCCATGCGGGCGTCGCCCAGCACCAGCAGCTGGATCATGCCGGTCGAGGAGGAGCGACCCGCCTCTGTCATGCGTCCCCCGCCTGGATGGGGAACTTCCTGCGCCAGGCCTCGAAACCGCCATCCAGGCTATAGACCTCGTCATAGCCCTGTTGCAGCAGGTACTGGGCCGCCCCCTGGCTGCTGTTGCCGTGATAGCACATCACGATGACGGGGGTATCGAAGTCCACCTCGTTCATAAAGCGAACCAGGGTGCCGTTGGTGAGGTGGAAGGCGCCGACCGCGTGGGCCGTCTCGAAGGATTGGGGATCGCGAATGTCCACGAGACGGGCTTCGCCTGCGCTCAGCTTCTGGTGGGCATCATGGGCGCTGATATGGGCAAACTGGTCCATTGAGATGTCCTGAAAATGGAAGGTTGAAGGGCAGTTTACCGCAAGCGGCGGTTTGCGCTAAGTGTGCAATGGAGGCGGCATCCAGGGGATCGCAATTTTCTTCAATATCGGGCCGCCCGGGCCGGGTAGGCTCGGGCTTCCCTCAATTGAATGAGCATCATCCATGGAATTCAGTCTGCTGTTATCCATGGCCGGGTTTGCCCTGGCCATGTCCATCTCCCCGGGGCCGGTCAATCTGGTCGCCCTTGGCACCGGCGCCCGGTACGGTTTCACGGCCAGCCTGCGCCACGTGGTGGGGGCCACCCTCGGCTTCATCCTGCTGCTCCTGCTGATGGGGCTGGGTCTTGGCGGCGCCCTGTCCCGCTGGCCTGTGGCGCTGGGGGCCATTCACTGGGGAGGCGTGCTCTTTCTCGGCTGGATGGCCTGGCAGTTGCTGGTGGACAGCGGCGAGGTGGAGGAAGTAGAGGGCGTGCCCCCCGCCTTCTGGTACGGGGCCTTGATGCAGTGGCTCAATCCCAAGGCCTGGCTCGCCGCCAGCATGGGGATGGGAGCCTATGGGATCGCGGGCGGCATGAGCCAGATCGCCCTCTTTACCGGCATCTATCTGGTGATCTGCCTCGGCTCCATCGCCTGCTGGGCCTATGCGGGCAGCCGATTGCAGGGGTGGCTGGTCTCTCCCCGCCGGTTGCGCTGGTTCAATCGGGCCATGGCGCTCTTGCTGCTGCTCAGCGCCGCCTATCTGGTGCGCTCGTCCTGAGGGGCGAGCTGCGCTCTGTACTGGCCCGGGGTGGCGGCCACCCGGCGTTTGAACTGGCGCTGGAAGTGGGCCTGATCGGCAAAACCGCTGGCAAGGGCCACTTCCGCCAGGGGCTGCCCCTGGCGCAGCAGGGTGCGGGCGTGGCGAATGCGCTGATCGAGCAGGTAGGCGTGGGGCGTCATGCCGTAGTGGCGGCTGAAGGCGCGCACGAAGTGGGAAGGGGTAAGCCCGGCCACCGCACTCAGCTGTGCCAGGGTGAGGGCGCAGGCACTCTCGTCCTGCATCAGCTCGGCGGCTCGCTGCAGGTGCCGGGGAGGGCGGTCATCCCACTTGGCCGGGGTGAGCCTGGCCAGAAGCTGGCGGCTGAAGAGGTGGCAGGCCACTTCGCGAGCCAGGGGATCCGGCTCCGCCACCAGTTGCCGATGAAGTCGGCAGAGCCCCTGGTAGAGCAGGGGATCCCGGCTTGCGGTCATGTCGAAGGGGCGAAACGCGTTGCCGAGCCCGGCCTCCTCCTGCTGGCGCTGCAACCAGAGGTTGTCGATGTAGAACATCAGATAGGACCAGGGCTGGTCCGCGACGGGATTGCAGGCGTGCACCTCTTCCGGGTTCATCAACACCAGGCTGCCGCGGCCGACCTCTTGCAGGCTGCGCTGGTTGAGGTAGTGGCTGTGGCCGCCGGTGATGGCGCCGATGGAGAAGTGGGGGTGGCTGTGCTTGTCATAGCAGACGCGCCGGCCATCCTGCACCGCCCGCGCCTCGATGAAGGGCAGGGCGGGATCGTGCCAGAAGTGGTGCTGATCCTGCGTCGCCCGCGCACGGCTCACGATGTGCTCCTCGGCGGGGGGCTGTTCCCCTGCCTGGCTCGGGGAGCGCGGCAGGGGAAGGGTGACGATGGTTGCTGCATCCTCAGCCGCCGAGATAGGCCTGGCGGACGGCGGGGTTGGCCAGCAGGGCCGCCCCCGTGTCTTGCAGCACCACCCGGCCGTTCTCCAGCACATAGCCGCGATCCGCCAGCTTGAGCGCCTGGTTCGCGTTCTGCTCCACCAGGAAGATGGTCATCCCCTTCTGGCGCAGTTGCTCTATGGTGTCGAAGATCTGCTGGATGACGATGGGTGCCAGTCCGAGGGAGGGTTCATCCAGCAGCAGCAGGCGCGGCTTGCTCATCAGGGCGCGGCCGATGGCCAGCATCTGCTGCTCGCCGCCGGACATGGTGCCTGCCCGCTGCTCCAGCCGCTCGTGCAGGCGGGGGAACAGGGTAAAAATCTGATCCAGCAGGCCGCGCTGCTCCGCCTTGTCGACGAAGAAGGCCCCCATCAGCAGGTTCTCCTCCACCGTGAGGCGGGCGAAGATGCGGCGCCCCTCTGGCACCACGGCGATGTCCTTGCGCATGATGCGGGCGGTGGTGAGGGAGTCTATCTGCTCCCCCTCGAACCAGATGGAACCGCTGCTGGGCTTGGGCTCGCCACACAGGGTCATCAGCAGAGTGGTCTTGCCGGCGCCGTTGGCGCCGATCAGGGTGACGATTTCCCCCTCTTTCACCTCGACGCTGACGTCGTGCAGCGCCTGAATTTTGCCGTAGTGGGTCGATACGTTGCGAAGTTCTAACATCTTTTTGTCCTTACGACTCGCCCAGATAGGCTTTGATCACCGCCGGATTGCTGCGGATTTCGTCCGGTTTGCCGTGGGCCAGCGGGGTGCCCTGGTTGACCACGAAGATGCGGTTGGAGATCTCCATCACCAGCTTCATGTCGTGCTCGATCAGCAGCACCGAGACCCCGAACTCGTCCCTCAGGTTGGAGATGAGCTCGTTGAGCTCGTCGGTCTCCTTGGGGTTGAGGCCTGCGGCCGGTTCATCCAGCATCAGCAGTTCGGGCCGGGTCGCCATGCAGCGGGCGATCTCGAGGCGGCGCTGCTGGCCGTAAGCCAGGTTGCCCGCGGCGCGGTTGGCGAGATCCTTGAGGCCCACCTTTTCCAGCCAGAAGGCGGACTGCTCCAGCCCCTCTTTCTCGGCACGGCGGAAAGAGGGGGTCTTGAACAGGCCGGCGATGAAGCCGGTATTGAGATGCCTGTGCTGGGCCACCAGCAGGTTTTCCACCGCTGTCATCTCCTTGAACAGGCGCACGTGCTGGAAAGTCCGCACAATGCCCTTGCGGGCGATGAGGTGGCCGGGCAACCCCTGGATCTCCTCACCCTTGTAGCGAATGACACCGCCACTCGGGCGATAGAAGCCGGTCAGGCAGTTGAAGATGGTGGTCTTGCCCGCCCCGTTGGGGCCGATGATGGAGATCACCTCCCCCTTTTCCACATCTAGCTTGACGCCGTTGACCGCGAGCAGGCCGCCAAAGCGCATCGACAGATCTGAGACATCCAACAATGGTTGATTGTTGCTCATTTACGCAGCTCCATATGGGGCCGACTCATGGGCAGCAGTCCCTGCGGCCGCCAGATCATCATGAATACCATCAAGAGACCGAACATCAGCATGCGATATTCGTTGAACTCGCGGGCGAGCTCCGGCAGCACCGTCATCACGATGGCCGCCAGCACCACCCCGATCTGGGATCCCATGCCTCCCAGCACCACAATCGCAAGAACGATGGCCGACTCGATGAAGACGAAGGATTCCGGGCTGATGAAGCCCTGGCGCGAGGCGAAGAAGCTGCCGGCAAAGCCCGCGAAGCAGGCGCCTATGGTGAAGGCGGTCAGCTTGATGATGGTGGGGTTGAGCCCCAGGGACTTGCAGGCGATCTCGTCTTCCCGCAGCGCCTCCCAGGCACGGCCGAGCGGCATGCGCAGCAGGCGGTTGATGACGAACAGGGTCGCCACTACCAGCACCAGGGCCATCAGGTAGAGGAAGATCACCTTGTGGTTGGCGTTGTAGGCGATGCCGAAGAAGTCGTGGAAGGTGCCAAAGCCCCCGTCCTTGACGGTGCGGTTGAACTCGAGCCCCCCCAGAGTCGGTTTCGGAATGCCGGAGATCCCGTTCGGACCGCCGGTCAGGGTGGTCATGTTGTTGAGCAGGATGCGGATGATCTCGCCAAAGCCCAGGGTGACGATGGCCAGGTAGTCCCCCCGCAGCCGCAGCACCGGGAACCCGAGCAGGAAGCCGAAGGTGGCCGCCAGCAGACCGGCGATGGGCAGACACTCCCAGAAGCTCAGACCGAAGTAGGTGTTGAGCAGGGCGTAGCTGTAGGCACCGACCGCATAGAAGCCGACATAGCCGAGGTCGAGCAGACCGGCGAGGCCCACCACCACGTTCAGTCCCAGCCCCAGCATGATGTAAATCAGGGTGAGGGTGGCCAGATCGATGGCGCCGCGAGAGGCCATGAAGGGCCAGCTCACCGCAAACAGCAGCACCAGCACGGCGGTGAGGTTATAGAGCTTGGGGGCCTCTTCGGGGCTTGGCAGCACCAGCTTGGTGAAGCCGACGGAGAAGCCGCTGATGGAAGCCTGGAACAGCCGGCTTATCTGGCCGCGCAGCATCTGGAACCAGAAGACGATGGTGGCGCCCCCCAGCAGCCAGGCCAGCGACACATCGAGGCGGCTCACCACCAGCAGGCGGGAGCCATCGGTCTCCAGCTTGAAGCCGAGCAGCCAGAAGGAGAGCACCAGCAGCACCAGGCTGGCGATGCAGGCATGGATAAATTGACGTTTCATCAGACTTTCTCCACTTCCGGACGGCCGAGAATGCCAGTGATGGTCATGAACAGCAGCACGAAGGCATGCATAGATTGGTTTTTCATACCTTCTCGACCTCCGGACGACCCAGGATGCCGGTGGGCATGAAGAGCAACACGAAGATGAGCAGGGCGAACGCCATCACATCCTTGTACTCGGTGCTGAGATAGCCCGCGGTGAGCGCTTCCACCACGCCGAGCAGCAGGCCGCCCAGTACGGCACCGGGAATGCTGCCGATGCCGCCCAATACCGCGGCGGTGAAGGCCTTCAAGCCCGCCATGAAGCCGAGATAGGGGTTGATGACACCGTAGTACATGCCGAGCAGCACCCCCGCGACGGCGGCCAGGGCGGCCCCCAGCACGAAGGTGATGGAGATGACCACGTGGGTGTCTATCCCTAACAGGTTGGCCATCTTGATGTCTTCGGAACAGGCTCGGCAGGCACGCCCCATGCGGGAGCGGCCGATGAACTGGGTCAACGCCAGCATGGTGACGAAGGTCACCACGAAGATGATGAGCTGCATGTAGGAGAGGCTGGCCTGGAAGCCATCCTCGCCGCCGAGGGTCCAGCCCCCGGAGATCAGAGTGGGCATGGCGATGTCACGCGAGCCCTGGGCCATCCGCATCATGTTCTGCAGGAAGATCGACATGCCGATGGCGGAGATGAGGGGGATCAGGCGGTTGCCACCCCGCAGCGGACGATAGGCCACCCGCTCTATGGACCAGCCATAGCTGCCGGTGATGATGATGCTGACCAGGAAGGCGCCCCCCAGCAGCAGCACGGTGCTGTCGATGCCCATCATCATGAGCCCGGCCATCACCATGAAGGCGACATAGGAGCCGATCATGTAGACCTCGCCGTGGGCGAAGTTGATCATGCCGATGATGCCGTAGACCATGGTGTAGCCGATGGCGATCAACGCATAGGTGCTGCCTATGGTCAATCCGTTCAGCAACTGCTGAACCAGATAAAGAAGGTGTTCGGACATACCGCGTTCCCTGTGTACTTGCCCGCAAAGAAAGGAGGGGTGACTCACGTCACCCCGACCGGCAGATTATTTGAGTTGAGTGGAGGTACCGTCGGCGTGCCACTGGAACACACCGAATTCGAAGCCTTTCAGGTCACCGTTCGGTGCCCAGGTCAGGGGGCCCATCACGGTGTCGATCGGTGCGGCCTTGATGGCGGCAGCCACGGCAGCCGGGTCATCCTCACCCGCCTTGGCGATACCGGCCGCCAGGGCCTGCATGGCGGCGTAGGTGGTCCAGACGAACGGACCGGAGGAGTCCTGACCCTTGGCCTTGAACGCTTCCACGATGGGGGCGTTGGCCGGCACCAGGTCATATTTGTTCGGCAGGGTCACCAGCAGGCCTTCGGAAGCCGGGCCGCCGATGGCGGAGATGTCCTTGTTGCCCACCCCTTCCGGACCCATGAACTTGGCCTTCAGACCCTTCTCGCCAGCCTGGCGCAGGATCAGACCCAGCTCGGGGTGGTAGCCGCCGTAGTAGACGAAGTCCACGTTCTCTTTTTGCAGCTTGGCGATCAGGGCGGAGAAGTCCTTGTCGCCGGCGGTGATGCCCTCATAGGCAACGACCTTGACGCCGGCCTTGTCCAGCGCGGCTTTCACGCTGGAGGCGATGCCTTCACCGTACTGTTTCTTGTCGTGGATGACGGCCACGCGCTGGGGTTTGACCTGCTCGATGATGTACTTGGCGGCGGTCGGGCCCTGGTCGCTGTCCAGACCGATGGTGCGCAGAGTCAGCTGGTAACCGCGCTCGGTGATCTTGGGGTTGGTGGAGGCGGGGGTGACCATCAGGACCCCTTCATCTTCATAGATGTCGGAGGCGGGCAGGGTGTTGTCGGAGCAGAGGTGGCCGACCACGAACTTGACGCCGTCGTTGATCACCTTGTTGGCGATGGCCACGGCCTGTTTGGGATCGCAGGCATCGTCATAGATGACGGCTTCGATCAGCTTGCCCTTGATGCCGCCAGCCTTGTTGATCTGCTCGACCGCCATCTTGCCGCCGGTGAACTGCATGTCACCGTACTGGGCGACCGGGCCGGTCAGGGGGCCGGCGATGCCGATCTTGATGGTATCTGCCGCATTGGCCATGGAAACTGATCCAAACAGAGCCAAAGAAACCGCTGCTCTGACTGCCATTTTGCTGAAGTTATGCATTGATTCGTCCCTTAATCAGTGAATTGTTTCATTTTATGCACGTCATTCCGAGCCTGTGTCCCGCCAGCCCGGCGATAGATAAGGTTCTATCATTCCTCGCCGGGCAATAACAAGATGTTAAAGATACTAACCGGAGCAGGCGAGAGAGGGGTTTTGTGAAACTAACACGCAGTTTTTTGCTTTTTACTGGAGTTTAATGTCGTCAAGTTGATGCAACATACAGATAACAAATTGTCACGGTGACAATTTCCAGAGTAAAAAACTGACGATATTTCATTCTGCGTCCGCTCTCATTTTGACCAAAATCCGTTTGCGCAAAAAGAAATGACCGCATAGATTAGCCAGCATTGATAATTCACTGGCAGCGCCCGTTAAAACCAAGCCTTTATTCGGGAAATCTGCTACTGTTCCGCCTTTGTTATTCAGGAGACAGAGATGGCAACTATCAAGGATGTCGCCTCGCGCGCAGGCGTATCCATCTCCACCGTCTCACATGTACTCAATCACACCCGTCGGGTCAGCGAAGACGCAACCCAGAAAGTGCTTGAGGCGGTGGCAGAGCTGAACTACGCGCCCAACTCGGTGGCGCGCAGTCTCAAGATCAATTCGACCAAGACCATTGGCATGCTGGTGACCACCAGTGCCAACCCCTTCTTCGCGGAAGTGGTACAGGGGGTGGAAGCCTACTGCTTCGAGCAGGGTTACAGCCTGATCCTGTGCAACACCGAGAACCAGCCGCCACGCCAGCAGCACTATCTGCGCATGCTGATGGAAAAGCGGGTGGACGGTCTGCTGGTGCTGGGGACCGATATCGACACCCAGTTCAGGGACATGCTGCGCATCCACAAGAAGGTGCCGCAGGTGGTGCTGGACTGGGGCAACGAGTGCGATTTCGCCAACGTGATCAACGACAACGCCCGCATCGGCGCGCGTCTGGCGGTGCGCCATCTGCTGGAGCAGGGCCACACCGACATCGTCTGCATCACCGGCCATCTCGCCAAGCCGACCACCCAGCAGCGACTGGACGGGGTGCGCGATGCCCTGGCTGAACAGGGGATGACCCTGAAAGAAGAGCAGATCTTCGAAGGGGACTACGAGAGCCAGAGCGGCTTCGATGCCATGCAGCGCATCCTGGCCCTCACCCCTCGCCCGACTGCGGTCTTTGCCTTCGACGATCCCATGGCCATCGGTGCCATCTGCGCCGCCTGGGAGGCCGGGGTCAAGGTGCCGGACGACATCTCCATGATCGGCTATGACGACGTGGAGATGGCGCGCTTCTCCAGCCCGCCGCTCACCACCATCCGCCACCCCAAGGCCGAGCTCGGTCTGCTGGCGGTGCAGCAACTGGTGAGCCGGATCCGCAACAAGGAGCTGGAAGTGGAGTCCATGACGGTGCAGCCCGAGCTCATCGTCCGCCGCTCGGTCAAGTCCCTGCGCTGACGGCGCCACGGGTGCCATGAACACGAAACCCCCTCGCCAGCGAGGGGGTTTCTGTTTTTGGGCCCCTCTCGTGGGCGTTAGGCCTTGAGGCCGAGCCGTCTGGCGAGGCGGTGCAGGTTGCCGCCGTCCAGATCCAGCGCCCGGGCGGTGGCGGCCCAGTTGCCGTCATGGGCCGTCAGGGTCTGCTCGATGAGCTGGCGCTGGAACAGATCGGTGGCGGCGCGAAGGCCGAGTCCGGCAATGGCCGGGGAGGCGGGCTGTCTGACGGTGTCGGCGGGCAGGGATGAGCCCGTCGGCCCCAGGTTGAAGTGGTGGGGCTCCAGGGTCGGCGAGGGGCTGCCCTGCTCGGCCCTGGCCAGCACGGCGGCGCGGTGGATGGCGTGCTCCAGCTCCCGCACGTTGCCGGGCCAGTCGTGGCGCTCTAGCAGTTGCAGCGCCTGTGGCTGGATACGCAGCTGCTCCAGCCCCAGGCCGAGCCGGCAGCGCTCGCAAAAGTAACCGGCCAGCAGGGGAATGTCGCCCGGGCGTTCCCGCAGTGCCGGGGCGTGGATCGGGAACACGCTCAGCCGGTGGTAGAGGTCGGCCCGAAACTGCCCCTCGACCACCGCCTGTTTCAGATCCCGGTTGGTGGCCGCCAGGATGCGCACATTCACCTTGAGCGGGGTGTCGTCACCGATCCGCTGCAGATCGCCGTATTGCAGCACCCGCAGCAGCTTGGCCTGCAGTGCCAGGGAGAGCTCCCCTATCTCGTCGAGAAACAGAGTGCCCTTGTCCGCGAGTTCAAACTTGCCCGCCCGGTTGTGGATGGCGCCGGTAAAGGCCCCCTTCACGTGGCCGAACAGCTCGCTCTCGGCCACCGACTCCGGCAGGGCGGCGCAGTTGAGGTAGACCAGGGGGGCATGGGCGCGGGGCGAGCCGCCATGCACCGCCTTGGCGATCAGCTCCTTGCCGACCCCGGTCTCCCCCAAAATCAGCACGTTCAGCTCCGAGCTGGCCACCACGTCTATCTCGTGGCGCAACCGGGCCATGGCAGGGGAGTGGCCTATCATCTCCGGCTGCTCAGGGCCGGGCCGGGTGCCGGGGACCAGGGGCTCGCTGCTTTGGCGGGCGAGCCGCTCCAGCAGCAGCGCGTTGTCGAGGGCGGCGGCGGCCAGGGCCCCCACCAGACGCAGCTCCTCGTCGCTGATGCCGTCGAACTGGGCCGGGTTCATGCCGTCTATGGTCAGGGCGCCGATGAGGGTCTGATCCGAGAAGAGCGGCAGGCCGACGCAGGCGTGCACCTTGAAGTCGTCGTGATCCGGCAGCAGGCCGTCATAGGGGTCGGGCAGGGCGCTGTCGGCAGGGAAGCGCACCACATCCCCGGCGCGGGCGATGGCCTCGAGGCGCGGGTGATCCTTGAGGGCGAAGCGGCGCCCCAGCACGTCCTGCATCAGGCCGTCGATGGCCAGCGGGATGAACTGGCCCCCCTCGTAGCGCAGCAGGGCCGAGGCATCCGAGTTCAGCAGGCTGCGCACGCTCTGGATCAGGCGGTGGAAGCGGTCCTGATGGGAGATGCCGAGTTGCAGGTCGAGGGCGATGCGCGCCAGGCTGTCGGTCGAGATCACGATAATTGTCCAAATGACAGTGTGTTTGTGATTTTGACTATAAGGGAGTAGTGTCATAATGACAATTTGTGATATTGGAAGCCATTAAAAACAATGGGTTACATTTTGGCACGTCCGCTGCAATAGCTGGTTCAGTTGAACATCCACTATTGCATTCGAGGAACTGCCTGATGAGCATTCACGTCAAGAACAACATCCACTGGGTCGGCCAACGGGACTGGGAGGTACGCGACTTTCACGGCACCGAGTACAAGACCCACAAGGGCACCAGCTACAACAGCTACCTCATCCGCGAAGGGAAAAACGTGCTGATCGACACCGTCGATCACAAGTTCAGCCGGGAGTTCGTGCAGAACCTGGGGGCGGAGATCGATCTCGCCGCCATCGACTACGTGGTGATCAACCACGCCGAGGAGGATCACGCCGGCGCCCTGACCGAGCTGATGGCCCGCATTCCCGGCACCCCCATCTACTGCACCCACAACGCCATCGACTCCATCACCGGCCATCATCACCACCCGGAGTGGAACTTCCACCCGGTCAAGACAGGGGACAGCCTGGACATCGGCAACGGCAAGCAGCTGGTGTTCATCGAGACCCCCATGCTGCACTGGCCCGACAGCATGATGACCTACATGACCGAGGATGCGGTGCTCTTCTCCAACGACGCCTTCGGCCAGCACTACTGCGACGAGCACCTGTTCAACGACGAGGTGGACCAGACCGAGCTGATGGAGCAGTGCCAGCGCTACTACGCCAACATCCTCACCCCCTTCAGCCCCCTGGTGACCGCCAAGATCAAGGAGGTGCTCGGCTTCAACCTGCCGGTGAGCATGGTGGCCACCTCCCACGGCATCGTCTGGCGCGAGGACCCCACCCAGATCATCCTGAAATACCTGGAGTGGGCGGATCAGTATCAGGAAGACCGCATCACCTTGTTCTACGACTCCATGTCCAACAACACCCGCATGATGGCCGATGCCATCGCCCAGGGCATCCACGAGGTGGACCCGGGCGTGGCGGTGAAGATCTACAACGTGGCCCGCCACGACAAGAACGAGATCCTGACCCAGGTGTTCCGCTCCAAGGGGATACTGGTGGGCTCCTCCACCATGAACAACGTCATGATGCCCAAGGTGGCGGGCATGCTCGAAGAGATCACCGGCCTGCGCTTTAGAAACAAGCGCGCCTCGGCCTTCGGCAGCTACGGCTGGACCGGCGGCGCCGTGGACCGGATCCAGACTCGCCTGATGGATGCAGGTTTCGATATCAGCATCTCCCTCAAGGCCAAGTGGCGGCCGGATGGCTCGGCGCTGGCCGAATGCCGCGAGCATGGCCGCCAGCTCGCCCGTCAGTGGGCGCTGCACCCGCTCGAGGCGCCCCGCCCGATCACCACAACCCAGGCAACCGTGACGCCAGTATCCGTGCCAGCCAAGACCCCGCAAGCCACTCCGGCTGCCGCCGAATGGGATGACGACCAGGCCATGCTCTGCACCGTCTGCCAGTGGGTTTACGACCCGGCCCAGGGCGAGCCGGATCAGCTGGTGGCGCCGGGCACCCCCTGGGCCAAGGTGCCGGAGAGCTTCCTCTGCCCGGGTTGCGGCATCGGCAAGGAGGTGTTCGAACCCTGCGCCGTGGAGGCCTGTGTATGAGCGCAGCAATTCAAACTGACGCTGGCATCAGCCGGGAGATAGTGGTGATCGGCAGCGGCTTCGCTGCCCAGCAGCTGGTCAAGAGCCTGCGCAAGCTGGACTGGGATCAGCCTATCCGCCTCATCACCGCCGACAGCGGCGACGAGTACAACAAGCCGGACTTGAGCCATGTGGTGAGCCGGGGCTGCGCCGCCGCAGCCATGACCCGTCTTAGCGGCAGCGACTTTGCCGAGCAGCAGCGCATCGCGCTGCTGCCCCACAGCCCGGTGCTCGGCATCGATCCAGCCCGGCGGTTGGTGCTGACCGAGCAGGGGGAATTCCCCTACGGCAAGCTGGTGCTGGCCACCGGTGCCAGCGCGGTGCGCCCCGAGATACCGGGCAGCGAACACCTGGTCACCCTCAACAGCCAGCAGGAGTACGCCGCCACCGAGGCGCAACTGCGCCAGGCCCGCCGCATCATGGTGCTGGGGGCGGGGCTCATCGGCTGCGAGCTGGCGATGGACATGGCGAGCGCAGGAAAAGAGGTGACGCTGGTGGATCTGGCCGACAGCCCCTTAAGCGCCCTGCTGCCCGCCGCCCTGACCGAGCCGCTGCAACAGGCGCTGCGCAGCCAGGGGGTCAGCCTGCAGTTCGGGACGGGTCTCGCCAGGATAGATGCCCAGCCGGGGGATGGCTGGCGCGTCACCCTGACCGACGGGCGCATCAGCGAGCAGGATCTGGTGATCGCCGCGATCGGCCTGCGGCCGAATCAGGCCCTGGCCCGTGGGGCCGGGCTGGCAGTGGAGCGCGGCATCCTGGTCGACGATCGGCTGCAGACCAGCGATCCCCATATCTTCGCGCTGGGGGATTGCATGCAGTGGCAGGGTCAGTTGCTCCCCTTCCTGCAACCCATCGTGCTGGGGGCCAATGCGCTGGCGCGCACCCTGCTCGGCACGCCGACCCTGCTGGCCCTGCCGCCCATGCTGGTGAAGGTGAAGACGCCGCGCTACCCGCTGCAACTGGCCGGTCGCACCCGGGGCGAGGATCTCGCCTGGCAGTGCCGCTGGAACAGCCACGGCATGGTGGCCGAGGCGCGCGACCAAGCCAGCGAGTTGTGCGGCTTCGTGGTGGGGGGTGACCAGATGAGCGCCGCCTTCCCGCTGCTGCGTCAGCTGCCCCGTTAACCCCTTTCATTGCACCGGCCGGGTCGACCCGGCCACTCGAGGAGAACCGATATGGCCATGCAACTGATCCCGTCTCACTGGGTGGTGCGCCGCTCCACTCCCTTCTTTACCCGCGAGAATGTGCCCCAGGGCCTGCTCACCCATCACAACACCGCGGCCGGGGTGTTCGGCCAGCTCTGCGTGATGGAGGGCACCGTCACCTATCACGGTTTTGCCGATGAGCAGGCCGAACAGCCCGAGCTGAGCCTGGTGATCCGGGCCGGGGAGTTTGCCACCAGCCCGCCCCAGTACTGGCACAGGGTCGAGCTGTCGGAGGATGCCCGCTTCAACATCCACTTCTGGGCCGAGCAGGCCGAATCCGACCAGCCGCTGTTCCACAGCCGCAAATAACGGGGTTTAAGGCTGAGGGGGCGGAGCGGGCAAATGCCCCCTCTGCCCATGCAGATCAAAATCATCAACTCAGATGTTGGTTATCCTGCCCCCTCGATTCGGATGAGCACAGTGAGGGAAACATGAGCCTGTTGGAAGCCCTGACCATGACCTCGGGTCTGGTCTATCTGGTCCTGTTGTTGTGGCAGGGCCGCAGCGGTTGGGGCTGGACGCTCTCTCTGCTGTTGGCCGCCGCGCTCTGGCTGCTGGTGGCGGATTCGGTACTCTGGCTCGCACTGGGGCTGGTGGCCACGACCCTGGCGATCTGGCTGCGCTATCACCCCCTGCTCATGCTGGCTCATATAGACAGTCAACGTCTCAGAACGGCTACCAGGCAGCTATTGCTGCTATGTTGGGGGTTGGTGGCGGTTCAATATGTTGTTCATATCGGACAGTTGGGGCAGGGGATGAGCCCCTGGCTGGTGCGCCCTGACGTGGTGGACGGTTTCCTGCCCATCGCAGGTGGTCTCGGGCTGCGGGCCTGGCTCGGGCAGGGGCTGACGGACCCCCATCACCCGGCGGCCACCGTCACCGTGCTGGTGCTCTCCCTGTCGGCCCTGCTGCTGGGTCGGGCGTTTTGTGCCTGGTTCTGCCCGCTCGGGCTGGTGGGGGAGTGGCTGCACGGCCTGCGCTCGCGCCTGTTGCCGGGGGAGTGGACCCCGCCGCGCTGGCTCGATGCCGTGTTGCGCGGCCAGAAGTTTCTGGTGCTCGGTTTTCTGCTCTTCATCATCTTGCTGGCGGTACCCGCCGCCGCCCTGCCCGGCTACCTTGCCAGCCCCTACCATCAGGCGGCGGACATGAAGATGGGGGCCTTCTTCTTCAACCTGACCCTGATCTCGGGCCTGTGCCTTGGCTGGGTGCTGCTGCTCACCGCCACCTTCCGGCAAGGGTTCTGTCGCTACCTCTGTCCCTATGGCGCCTGGATGGCCCTGCTCGGCCTGCTGACCCCGCTGCGCATTCGCCGTGACCCGGCCCGTTGCTTGCGAAGCCTGGGCCACGACTGCGACAAGTGCAGCCGGGCCTGCCCGTCTCGCATCCAGGTACACCAGCTCATCGCGGTGCAGAGTCTCGAGTGCACCAGTTGCCAGAGCTGCGTGGCCGCTTGCCCCAAGCGGGCCGATGCACTGCATCTTGGCACGCAAGGGCAGCGACTCGCCCCCCGTCAGCTGCTGGGGCTGCTCTGTCTGTTGCTGCTGGTGTTGCCGCTGCTCTCCTACGGCTTGCTGGATCTCTGGGTCAGCCAGACACCGATCCCTGACCGCTACGAGTTGTTGCAGCGGCTGCCCTGGCTGAGCCACTGAGGGGGGAAAGGGCAAAAGGTGGATGATGGGGGGATCTTTCGGATTGGCGATAATAAGCTGTATAAAAATCCCCCGCCAAATTGTTAGCACCATCCCACTTTGCTCATATTGCAATTGATCATATAGCGCTCCCCACCATAATGGGTGCTGTTATTTGGCGTTGTTAATATCAATTGGATGAGCAACAACATGAATATCAAGGTCAGCTATCCCAAGTGGTTTACCCTGGACCATAAGATCGCGTTCTTTTTCCCGCTGTAATTCCCCGCGGCGGCGCGGCATGCCTGCCATGCCACGAGCCCGCCTCCATTCCTGAACTGAAATAGCTGCACCTGTCTTCGCCTGTTTATTCTGGCGAGGCGATGTCGTGCATCCATTTCCCAATATTTCCCACCTGCCGGACATTCTATTTTCGGCGGGGGAAGAGACTCATTTTGAATATTTAAATCTGGGGTGTTTATATTATGGAAAACTTCAAGCATCTGCCCGAACCCTTCCGTATTCGTGTCATCGAGCCGGTCAAGCGCACCACCCGTGCCTATCGGGAAGAGGCCATTGTCCGGGCGGGCATGAACCCCTTCCTGCTGGACAGCGAAGACGTCTTCATCGACCTGCTGACCGACAGCGGCACCGGCGCCATCACTCAGGACATGCAGGCCGCCATGCTGCGCGGTGACGAGGCCTACAGCGGCAGCCGCAGCTACTATGCCCTGCAACAGGCGGTGCAGGAGATCTTCGGCTACTCCCTGACCATCCCCACTCACCAGGGGCGCGGCGCCGAGCAGATTTACATCCCCGTGCTCATCAAGAAGCGGGAGCAGGAGAAGGGGCTGGATCGCAAGAAGATGGTGGCCCTCTCCAACTACTTCTTCGACACCACCCAGGGCCACACCCAGATCAACTGCTGCGTGGCGAAGAACGTCTACACCAGGGAGGCGTTCGATACCTCGGTCACCGCCGACTTCAAGGGCAACTTCGATCTGGTGAAGCTGGAAGAGGCCATCCTGGAGGCGGGCCCCGCCAACGTGCCCTACATCGTCAGCACCATCACCTGCAACTCCGCCGGGGGGCAGCCGGTCTCCATTGCCAACCTGAAGGCGGTGTACGAGATCGCCAGAAAGTACGACATCCCCGTCATCATGGACTCCGCCCGCTTCGCCGAGAACGCCTACTTCATCCAGCAGCGGGAGCCCGGCTACGCGAACTGGACCATCGAGGAGATCACCAGAGAGTCCTACAAGTACGCCGACGGCCTCGCCATGTCGGCGAAGAAGGATGCCATGGTGCAGATGGGGGGGCTGCTGTGCTTCAAGGATGACAGCATGCTGGACGTTTACACCGAGTGCCGCACCCTGTGCGTGGTGCAGGAGGGCTTCCCGACCTATGGCGGCCTGGAAGGGGGCGCCATGGAGCGCCTGGCGGTGGGTCTGCGGGACGGCATGCGCCAGGACTGGCTGGCCTATCGCATCGGCCAGGTGCAGTACCTGGTGGACGGGCTGGAGGCCATCGGCGTGGTGTGCCAGCAGGCAGGGGGCCATGCGGCCTTCGTGGATGCGGGCAAGCTGCTGCCCCACATCCCGGCGGATCAGTTCCCGGCCCACGCCCTGGCCTGCGAGCTCTACAAGGTCGCCGGCATCCGGGCGGTGGAGATAGGTTCCCTGCTGCTGGGGCGCGACCCCGCCACCGGCAAGCAGCACCCCTGCCCGGCGGAGCTGCTGCGCCTGACCATCCCCCGTGCCACCTATACCCAGACCCACATGGACTTTGTCATCGAGGCCTTCGGCGAGGTGAAGAAGAACGCCCACCGGGTGAAGGGGCTGGACTTCATTTACGAGCCGGCCGTGCTGCGCCACTTCACCGCCAGACTGAAAGAGGTCGAGCATAACGACCCGTCAGCCGGCAAGACGCAGAAAAAATTGATAGAAGCATAACGAGTCAGGGGCACAGATTTTTCTGTGCCTTTTTTTTCACTGCTCTGTGAAAGATTTGGAGTGACACACATGACATCAACACCGTCCGTCATTGGAGGGGCCTGCATCATTGCCAGCGTCTGTGTCGGTGCCGGCATGCTGGGGCTGCCGAGCGCGGGAGCCGGGGCCTGGACCAGCTGGTCAACCCTCGCCATCATTCTTACCATGGTCGTCATGACGGTCTCAGGCTGGATGCTGCTGGAAGCCCTGAAACCCTACGCATTGACCGCCTCCTTCAACTCGGTGACCAAGGATCTGCTCGGTCACAGGATCAATCTCTTCAACAACCTCACCGTCTATTTCGTGGGCGGCATTTTGCTCTATGCCTACATCACCTCGTCGGGTCTCATCCTGGGCGGCCTGCTGGGCATCAATAGCCAGCTGGCCTCGGTGTTGTTCGTGCTGGTGTTCTCCTGGTTCGTCTGGCATTCGACCCGGGCGGTGGACAGGATTTCGGTCGTCCTGATCGTCTTCATGGTACTGAGTTTCGTGTTCGGGGTCTCCGGGCTTGCCAGCAAGGTCGACACCGCCAAGCTGTTCAACTCCTTTGCCGAGGAGCTGGGCCGCGCCCCTTACGCCCTGGCCATGTTGCCGGTGGCGCTCACCTCGTTTGGCTACCACCACTCGGTGGCATCGATGCGCGCCTATTACGGCGAGGAGCAGAAAGCCAGGCAGGCGATCCTGGGGGGGACCCTGATCGCCCTGGCGCTCTATCTGCTGTGGCTGCTCAGCATCTTCGGCAACCTGCCTCGTCCCGCCTTCGGCCCCGTCATCGCCAAGGGGGGTGACGTGGATGTGCTGCTAGGGGCGCTGGCCTCGGTGATCGAGTCCAGGCAGGTCTCCCAGGCCATCAACCTCTTCTCCATGGCGGCCATCCTCTCCTCCTTCATCGGGGTGGGGCTCGGGGTGTTCGACTATCTGGCGGATCTGTTCCGGTTCGACAACAGCCGCCGGGGGCGGGCCAAATCCTGGGCGGTGACCTTCCTGCCCCCCCTGGCGCTCTCCCTGATGTTCCCGTTCGGCTTCGTGGTGGCCATCGGCTATGCCGGGGCCGCGGCGACCGTCTGGGCCTGCATCATCCCGGCCCTGCTGGCGAAAAAGTCCCGGGAGCTGGCCCCGGACGAGGCGGGGTTCAAGGCCCCCGGCGGCCAGCCCATGGTGGTGGCCGTCATCGTCTTCGGGGTGCTTACCGCCATCTTCCACCTGATGGCCATGGCGGGTCTGCTGCCCGTCTACACCGGCTGACCCAGGTGTGCTGAACCTGGCCCCATCCCGAACATATTCCACGGATGGGGCGCAGGATCCGGCCCGTTTCCCCCCATTTCCCCTCCGGATTTGATACCCGAAGGCATGCAGGGTAAAGTCCCCCGGCGCCAGCAGTGGCGAACGCAGGAGAAGCACGGCGGTGTGCCGTGACCAGTCGACAATCCGTTTGGGGGAGTAATGGAACAGAAACCATCGTTGGTGGGCGGGGCATGCATCATTGCCGGCGTCTGTGTGGGGGCCGGCATGCTGGGGCTGCCGAGTGCGGGGGCGGGCGCCTGGACCCTCTGGTCCATGCTCGCGGTAGCACTGACCATGGTGGTGATGACGGTCTCCGGCTGGATGCTGCTGGAGTCCTATCGGGGCTATCCCCTGCGCGTCTCCTTCGATACCGTGACCCGGGATCTGCTGGGGGAGAAGGTCAACGCCCTCAACAATCTCAGCGTCTACTTCGTCGGTGGCATCCTGCTCTATGCCTACATCACCTCGGCCGGTCTCATCATCGACGGCATGACGGGGATGGGCAGCCAGTGGGCGTCCGTGCTCTTTACCCTGGCCTTCTCCCTGCTGGTGTGGCACTCCACCCGGGCGGTGGACCGCATCTCGGTGTTGCTGGTGATCCTGATGGGGCTGAGCTTTGCCTTCGGCATCTCGGGCCTGTCGATGAACGTGCGCCTCGATCTGCTGCTCGACCGGGTGGGCAGCGAAGTGAGCTACGCCCCCTATGCCCTGGTGATGCTGCCGGTGGCGCTCACCTCGTTCGGCTACCACCATTCGGTCTCCTCCATGCGCGCCTACTACGGTGAAGAGCGCCGTGCCAGCCGCGCCATTCTGGGGGGCACCCTGATCGCGCTCGCGTTTTACCTCATCTGGCTGGTGAGCGTCTTTGGCAACCTGCCCCGCAGCGAGTTCGGCCCGGTGATCGCAGAGGGGGGCAACGTGGATGCCCTGCTCAAGGCCCTCGGTTCGGTGATCGAGTCCAAGGCGGTGGCCAGCGCCCTCAACGCCTTCTCTATGGCGGCCATCCTCTCCTCCTTCATCGGGGTGGGGCTCGGGGTGTTCGACTACCTGGCGGATCTGTTCAAGTTCGACAACAGCCGGGATGGCCGCGCCAAGTCCTGGGCGGTGACCTTCCTGCCGCCCCTGGTGCTCTCCTTGCTGTTCCCGTTCGGCTTCCTGGTGGCCATCGGCTATGCGGGCGCCGTGGCGACCCTGTGGACCTGCATCATCCCGCCCCTGCTGGCCTGGAAGGTGCGGTCGGCCCGGCGCGAAGACGGTGGCGAGGGCTTCCGCGCCCCCGGTGGCCTCTTCATGATCGTCCTGGTGATCCTGTTCGGCGTGCTGACCGCCGCCTTCCACCTGCTCAACATGGTGGACCTGCTGCCCGCCTACAAGGGCTGAGCCGTTACCCGGGTCGCAGTGCCAGCACACAATGACAAGGAAGGAGCCTCATGGGCTCCTTCTTGCTTGTCACACAGGCAATATTGGCGTCGGTTACTGAATGCCGACCGACAGGGAGTGGGGGACCTTGGCGCCTTTACGGGCGGTGGCGCGCATCTGGTAGACCTGGATCAGGTACTTGCCCGACTTGGGCAGGGTGCCTTGCCATTTTGTGTCCACGTTGCCGCCGCCCAGTGCCTCGGCCTGACCCGGGATGGCGCCCGGCGCGAAGACGTTGAAGTTGGCATTGGTGCTGCCGGTGATGGCGACCGTCATGGTCTGGCCTTCTTTGGCGCCCAGGGTGTAGTTGATGGTGTCATAACCGGAGAAGGTGCCGTCAACCTTGGCGCTGTGCGCGCCTTTGGCGAAGTGCACCGGCACCGTGGTCACCTTGTCTGCCGCCTGAACCGAGGCCGCCATCATCATGGCCAGCAAGGCGGCCGTTACTGCTTTTTTCATTATGTATTGCTCCTGTGATCGGGCCCTGGCACGGGCCTCGATGGGAAGATATGCCTGAACGATGACGGGACTCCATCGAAATGATGGGGCGGTCGGAGCGGGGGATGTTGCAAGATTTGGGGTATGCACAGACGGACATGGTGCCTTTTGGCCGCAAGCCAGATGAACACAAGGTCGATGGGGTTTTATATGGCGAGTTCCCTGATACAGGGGGCGTTTTTGTCAACGTGGTGTTGACGAACAGGGTGCCCGCTGCGGCCATGAGTCTGCGACAGAATTGATCGCCCCGGGTCTCCTGCATGGTCAGGGCGCGGGAAGGCGTGCGGAAAAAGAGGACGTTAAGGTTGGCTGGTGCCCCCAGCCGCCATGGCCTGCTGCTCATAGCGCGCCACCGTGCCGTCCTGCTTCATTTGCCGGATCACGCCGGCAAGGGGGGCCAGCAGATCCTGATGCCGTTCGTGCAGATAGACGTAAGAATCGGCCAGCTCCATCACCCCGGCGGAGTAGATGCCGGCATAGCCCGGGTCCTGGCGCGTCAGGGCGGCGAGGGCCTGGCTGGCAATCAGGGTCTGCTCGACATAGAGGTCACTGCGCCCCTTGAGCAGCTTGCCCATCCCCTGCTCGGCGGTGGCGATGGCAAAGAGCCGGTCCGGTGCCACCACCTTGCCCAGCATCATCTCCGGCAGCTTGGCGCCACGGCGAAACTCGACCCGATAACCGGTGCCCTGCAGGCTATGCCACCCCTGCAGCTGGATCCCGGGCTGGTGGGCATAGGCCTGATAGGAGACGGCGAAATGGGGCTCGGGCACGCGCTGGAGGGTGCGGGTCTGCTGCTGGTAGCTGGCGGCGCGGTGGATCTCGCCATCGACCTGTCCCTGCTCTGCCAGCAGGGGGGCCCGTCCCCCGGGGTAGCCCTGGTACTGGAAGTCATAGCCCAGGCGGGCGAACGCATCCCGATAGATGAGATCGAGCCAGCGACCATAGGGGGACTCCCTGGTTTCAAGGGAGCTCACCAGTGTGATGTTGCCCCTGCCTTGCGCCCCCCATACCTGGAAGGCCAGCAGCAAGAGCAGTGAAAGAGCGAAGAAGCGGTATCCTGAAACCTGCGCCATGGTGTCCCTGTCAGAGCGGTGGTTGCAAAGGGTGACAGTCCCATCCTAGCCCAGGGGGTTGCCCGGTCCAGCGCTTTCTGCCGTCCGCCCGTGGATACCCTCCGGGCCGCCTCCCGTCCCGCCTTGCCCGACTGAACGCCAACCAAGGGAGATGGCCAGCGCCGCTCACAGGCTGGCGAAATCCACCTCGGGCAGGGTTTCGAAGCCGGGGCGGGCAAACAGATAGCCCTGCATCAGGCTGACGCCCATCTCCCGCAGGCAGGCCATCTCGTCGCGGGTCTCGACCCCTTCCGCCAGCGGGGTGATCTGCAACTCCGTAAACAGCGCCAGACAGTGGCGCACTATGGCCTGACGGATCGGGTCCTGGTCGATGCCGCGCAGCAGGTGCATATCGAGTTTGATGATGTCGGGGCGAAAATCGGCCAGCAGGCTCAGGCCCGAGTAACCGGCGCCAAAGTCGTCGATCGCCGTCTTGAAGCCAAGGGCCTGATAGTGATCCACGATGCCGCGAATATGGCGGTTGTCCTGCACCTGCTCCACCTCGGTGAACTCGAACATGATCTGCTCGATGGGAAAGAGATGCTCGCGGGCCGCCTGCAACGTGGTGCGGATGCAGCGCTCCGGGCGATAGACCGCATTGGGCAGGAAGTTGATGCTCAGCATGCCCCGCATGTCGAGGCGGGCGGCCAGCGCGATGGCCTTGATCCGGCACAGCTGATCGAAGCGGTAGCGGTTGTCGTCGTTGACCCGGTCAATCACGCTCTGCGCCGACTCGTTGTTGAGCCCCCGCACCAGGGCCTCATAGCCGAAGAGGGTGCGCTGGCTGCAATCGACGATGGGCTGGAAGGCCATGGTGAAATCGAAGTCGAGATCCACCTGCTCATGACACTGCTGGCAGAGGGGGGAGGACGGGGCGGCAGGTATGTCCATGACGTTCCTTTCAAGGCGTGGGGTCGCGAGAGATTGCCTCAAAGGATAACAGCTCCTCTCTCGCCGGCAGAGGTTATTCCTTGGGGCTGGCGGGTATCGGGTAGAGGATTGTGTGGCAAAGTCGGGGCCATGATGGATTCGACAATGACCGATCAATACCAAGCAGCATACTCCGTAGGCCTCCGTCTCCCCGTAGGTTCGATTAGCGCAGCGTAATCGGACGAACGAGAGGTGTTGATAGTGGTTGTTGCCGTGCAACAGGAGCGGCCAACCGGAGTGGAAAATTCGGCTGGCCGTGAGAACGGGAGAATCAATTTACGCGAACGTCCGATTACGCCTGGCGGCTAATCGAACCTACGGGCTGTGGGTGCGATGGTAATCCGATACCCTATGGCTCGGATTCTTCTTTCATCACGGGAATGGGACATGCTGATCATCTTCAGTGGTTTGCCGGGCAGCGGAAAAAGCACCATAGCACGGGCTCTGGCCCGGCGGTTGAGGGCCGTCTACCTGCGCATCGATACCATAGAGCAGGCCATTCGTGCCGCTGAGCAGGGGGATAACGAGATGGGGCCGGCCGGTTATTTCGTCGCCTATGGGCTGGCCAGAGAGAACTTGGTACTTGGCTCGATCGTCATCACGGATTCCGTTAACCCCATCCAGCTCACCCGGGATGCTTACCACGACATCGCCCGCTCGGTCGGGGTGCCCTGTCTCGATGTCGAGGTGGTCTGCTCCAATCCGAAGCTGCACCGCGAGCGGGTCGAAAACCGGACGGTGGATATCGAGGGGCTGGCATTGCCGGATTGGCAGGCGGTGATCACACGCGATTATGAGCCCTGGGACAGTGAGCGTCTGGTACTGGATAGCGCCACCCTGTCAGTCACCCAGAGCGTGGAAAAGATTGTCGCCGCGTTGGGAAAGCCGTTGTAGGTTCGATTAGCGTAGCGTCATCGGACGAACGAGAGGTTTTGATTGCGGTTGTTGCCGCGAGTCTGCGGCGGCCAGCCGGAGGAGGAAATACGGCTGGCCGTTATGGTGGGAGAATCCATCTACGCGAATGTCCGATTGCGCTTGAAGGCTAATCGAACCTACGAGCTAGATATTCTCAGAACCAAGCATGTCATTAACGATAGTCGTTATTTTCAATTCATAAGAGTGGTAATCATCTAGATATTGGGTGTCAACATGGTAAGACTCGTTGACTCCATTAAAGATTACCTTTCCATTTTTATCTTTCCGTTCAGAGTTGAACTTGAAGAAGTCTTCATAGCGGCTTGGGGACGCGCCTTCAAAAGGTGAAAATATAACCTTTTCAATTTCTTCTATATCAGATATTGAGTCGTCATGTAATTTCAGTGCAAGGCTTTTCTCATATGGCTCAATATATACGACTCTAGATATTCCAGCTGCAACGATATGCCTAGCACAGTTGTGGCATGGGTAGGTTGTTGCAAACAAAATTTTTTCTTTCGTAGACTCTGAATTATCTCTTGCCAAGCTGACAATTGCATCCATCTCGGCATGAATTGCTCTAGAGTATTCGATAAGAGACTTGATTTTTGTCTCAGAGGTTATTTTGTTTGCTAAGTCATTAATAATGTGTGGATCTTTAATAAAGTCTCTGATTACGCTAGTAATTTCTTCTTTTAATAATTGTTTATGTCGATCATTAGAACACTGTCCACGGCGTACACATCGGAAGTCTTTAAGTGTACTTGAGGTATATAACCCTCCACCGGCTGCCGGCACATCATTACATCCAGTTGCAATGACTTTCCCATTTTTATCCATGATTGCTGCCCCAACTTGGCGAGATAAGCATGCCGACCTTAGTGAGGCAGAGTAGGCAGAGTGCATACCAATCTCATCATGCGTAGGGGTAATTCCATTTACTCCATGTATTAGTTTTATAAATCGTTCCACAGATTCTTGTAATAACTGAATTTGGTTATATACATTACGGATGAAGTAATCAGATTTAAATAACGTTTTTTCTACCTGCTGGCCAAAGCTATCATTATCTTTTCTATCTCTTCTTATTAACTCATCTATTTGTTCTGGTAAGATATTTTCTTCTTCTAAATTAACTCTTCTTTCTTTTTCAGTTCTTATTAGTCCTACAAGATAAAAGTTGTGGTTGTAGACAGTCTTTAGGAGATCTGCCTCATCAGGATGCTTTAATTGGTCAAGGATATAGGCCACTTTCTTATCAGTCTTAATTACCTGTCCTAATTCTTTGTCCTTACCATAGTGCATTTTTCTCAGAGTGGCGATTTCTTTTATAGCTAATGCTGCCAGAATGGTTTTCTTATGGTTTTTTCTAAGGCTGTCGCCTGCATCTTGAAGGAGTAAATATCTTTCATATCCACTCAAATCTTGTAGAGAATTATTACCAGATGCTTTGATGATAAGATCACTTAGCCTTATGTGATAAACATCATACCCACAATCTTCTAGCTTTTTCTTTAAGGTGGTTTTTAGAGGTTTGACACCTGAACCAATAGCACCACATAAGCCAATAATTAGCTCTTGTGAACGCCTCCCTTTTATAACATCAATCAGATCGTTTGAGGTTGAATTGTCAACAGAAGGAGCACTTTTTTTTGATTTAGCTGGCAAAGACATATTAAAAACCCCCGAGAATAAATTTAACTATTCATAGGGGGTTTCAATATAAAGGTCAATATAAATGATTCTACCAATCCAGCTTTTGTGCTGCGAGTAACAAACCTTGGGTTGCTCTCGCTCGTGCGGACTGTTTTGGCTTTAAGTCAATCAATATTGATATTTGGTTTTGCTCAGAGGTAGCCTTGATTTCCTTTTTATTATCAATGGCTTGCAGTTTCTTCTGCTTAAAAGCATACATCGAAGTAACCATAAATAAACCTCCAATTCAATCTCCTAGCGTCCTAGCTTGGAGTTGTCCACTTAACAAAACAGCAGAGTATTCTACTTACTTTAAAAATCACTTCAACTAAAAATAACGTACTTGTAGCTAACTTACTAATACAAAATAAGAAAAAGTAAATCTAGGTCACCATATTGAGGCGTGGCTACAAGATGTAGTAGAAAAATTTTATTTTCTTTCAATATATAGTGTTTAGGAAGATGCGTTGCTGAGGGGGAGATTGTGGATCCTTCTGGTTTTCCGAGGCAAGTGCGTTGGAGGAGGCTATCTGGTGTGGTGAGTGAAGAAGCAGGGATAGTCTTTGTTAGTTTCTTGGACTATCGGGACGCAACGATCAGTAGAATATGGTTTCATGGTGCCTAAACGTTAAAGCTCGCTCGTTATTTGAATCTATGATTGAACGGTATTTTTAGATCTCGCCAACAAAAACGGCGCCTTTCGGCGCCGTTTTTTGATCTAGCCAACAAACCTCAATCACTGCAGCAGGGAGATATCCGCTACTTGCAGGAACAGGTTGCGCAGGTTGTTCAGCAGCGCCAGACGGTTGGCCTTGAGGGCTTCGTCGTCGGCCATCACCATGACTTCGTTGAAGAAGGTATCGACCGGCTCGCGCAGGGCGGCCAAACGGGTGAGGGCAGCCTGATAGTCACCGGCAGCGAACAGCGGGGCCAGTTCGGCTTGCAGTTCGGCAACCTGGGTGGCCAGCGCCTTCTCGGCGGCATCGACCAGCAGTTCCGGTTTGACGGCAGTCGGCAATGGAACCTCGACCTTGGCCAGAATGTTGCTCACGCGCTTGTTGGCGGCAGCCAGGGCCAGTGCGGCATCCAGCGTGCGGAAGTGGCTGACGGCCTTGACGCGGCGATCGAAGTCGAGCGGACGGGTCGGGCGGCGGGCCAGTACGGCCAGCACCACGTCGGCACCGATGCCTTCGTCCTGATAGGCGGCGCGGAAGCGGCCCAGCATAAAGTCGACCACGTCGGTGACGACGGTTTTGTTGGTCAGCTTGTCGCCGTAGACGCGTACCGCTTCTTCAACCAGTTCAACCAGATCCAGATCCAGCTGCTTCTCGGTCATGATGCGCAGGGCACCGATGGCGGCGCGACGCAGGGCAAACGGGTCCTTGTCACCCTTCGGCAGCATGCCGATGCCGAAGATACCGGCCAGGGTGTCGAACTTGTCGGCCAGCGCGACGGCGCAGGCAACCAGACCGGACGGCAGGGCATCACCGGCAAAGCGCGGCATGTACTGCTCGTTGAGGGCCACGGCAACCGCTTCGTCTTCGCCATCGTGACGGGCGTAGTGCATCCCCATGACACCCTGGGTGTCGGTGAACTCGCCGACCATGTTGGTCATGAGATCACACTTGGAGAGCAGACCGGCACGCTTGGCCTGAGCCACGTCGGCGCCGATACGCTCGGCGATAAAGCCGGCGACGGTCTCGATGCGCTCGACCTTGGCCTTGACGGTGCCCAGCTGTTGCTGGAACAGCACGGTTTCAAGGCGCGGCAGGCGGGACGCCAGGGTCTGCTTGAGGTCAGTCTTGAAGAAGAACTCGGCGTCGGACAGACGGGGGCGAACCACCTTCTCGTTGCCGCTGATGATCTGGCTCGGGTCTTTGGACTCGATGTTGGTGACGAAGATGAACTTCGGCAGCAGCTTGCCGTTCTTGTCGTAGACCGGGAAGTACTTCTGGTCACCCTTCATGGTGTGTACCAGCGCTTCAGCGGGAACGGCCAGGAACTTCTCTTCAAAGTTGGCGGTCAGCACCACAGGCCACTCGACCAGTGCGGTCACTTCTTCCAGCAGGGCGTCGTCCAGATCGGCCACGCCACCGAAGGCGGCAGCGGCCGCTTCGACGTCAGCCTTGATCTTGGCCTTGCGCGCCATGAAGTCGGCAATCACCATGCCGCGCTCCTGCAGGATCTGCGGGTACTGGCTGGCGTTGTCGATGGTGAATTCGCTCTCGCCCATAAAGCGGTGACCGCGGACGGTGCGGGCAGAGTCGATACCCAGAATGTGGGCGGGAACCAGCTCGCCGTCCAGCAGCAGGGTTACGGTAAAGACCGGACGCACGAACTGGATGGTCTTGTCGCCCCAGCGCATCATCTTCGGGATCGGCAGCTTGGCCAGTGCGGAGGCAACCAGTTCGCCCAGCAGATCGACGGCCGGACGGCCTTCGACCTTGGCGGTGTGAACCAGCCATTCGCCCTTGTCGGTGACCAGACGCTCGGCCTGCTCAACGGTGATGCCGTTGCCACGGGCCCAGCCTTCGGCAGCCTTGGTCGGCTTACCGTCCGCATCGAACGCCTGAGCCACGGCCGGGCCGCGCTTCTCGACGCTCTTGCTCGGCTGCTCGCCAGCCAGCTCGCTTACCTTCAGCGCCAGACGGCGCGGGGAGGCAAACCACTCGACGTCGCCGAAGGCCAGATCGGCCTTGGTCAGTTCGGCTTTGAAGTTGTCGGCAAAGGCTTCGGCCAGGGAGCGCAGGGCTTTGGGCGGCAGCTCAGCAGTACCGATCTCTACCAGAAATGTATGTTGTGCCATGTCCGTTCCTTAACCTTGCTTGTTCTCACTGCGCTGACACATAGGGAAGCCCAGCGCTTCGCGGGAGGCGTAGTATGCCTCTGCCACGGCCTTGGTCAGGGTGCGAATGCGCAGGATGTAGCGCTGACGCTCGGTGACCGAGATGGCCTTGCGGGCATCCAGCAGGTTGAAGGAGTGAGCGGCTTTGAGGATGCGCTCGTAGGCAGGCAGCGGCAGCGGTTTTTCCAGTGCCAGCAGATTCTGGGCTTCCTTCTCGTACTGCTCGAAGCAGTGGAACAGGAACTCCACATCGGCGTGTTCGAAGTTGTAGGTGGATTGCTCCACTTCGTTCTGGTGGAACACGTCGCCGTAGGTGGTCTTGCCCAGCGGGCCGTCAGACCAGACCAGATCGTAGACGCTGTCCACGCCCTGGATGTACATGGCCAGACGCTCGAGACCGTAGGTGATCTCGCCGGTGACCGGCTTGCACTCGAGGCCGCCAACCTGCTGGAAGTAGGTGAACTGGGTCACTTCCATGCCGTTCAGCCACACTTCCCAACCCAGACCCCAGGCACCCAGGGTCGGGTTTTCCCAGTTGTCTTCCACGAAGCGGATGTCGTGGATCTCGGGATCCATGCCCAGCTCTTTCAGGGAGCCCAGATAGAGTTCCTGAATGTTGTCGGGGGAGGGCTTGATGATCACCTGGAACTGGTAGTAGTGCTGCAGGCGGTTCGGGTTCTCACCGTAGCGGCCGTCAGTCGGACGGCGGGACGGTTGTACGTAGGCGCAGGCGATGGGCTCCGGGCCCAGGGCGCGCAGGCAGGTCATGGGGTGGGAGGTACCGGCACCCACTTCCATATCCAGCGGCTGAATGATGGTACAGCCCTGGCGGGACCAATAGTCCTGCAACTGCAGGATCAGGCCCTGAAAGGTTTTGACATCGAATTTTTGCATAGTGTTTTTCGCGCGAAATGAAATCAGAGCAAGATTTGCTGAATGTGAACCGAGGGAGTATACCGTCTGGCATGGTCGGATAATAGGCGAAATTACAGGGGATTAGTGGGGCTATGTTGCCGCTTGCCCTATGATGTCGCCGACGCAAGCGGCCTGCCGATGGCCGATGAAAAACAGGGGAGAGGAAATGGAACTGCGCTGCGCCTGGGTGACCAGAGACCCGGAATACATCGAATACCATGACAAGCAGTGGGGCAGGCCGGTGTATGACGCCCGCGAGTTGTTTGCCAAGCTCTGCCTCGATGGTCAACAGGCGGGGCTGTCGTGGATCACCATCCTCAAGCGCACCGAGAGCTACCATCGCGCCTATGCGGATTTTGATCCGGTGCGCATCGTGCAGTTCGACGAGCAGGATGTGGAACGGCTGATGCAGGATACCGGCATCATCCGCAACCGACTCAAGGTGCAATCGATCATCAAAAATGCCCGCGCCTATCTGGCGCTGGAGGCCGAGGGCATCGACTTCGTCGATTATCTGTGGGGCTTCGTGGGCGGCGCCCCCATCGTCAACCAGCGTCAGGGCAACGGCGACATTCCGGCGACCTCGCCGGAGTCGGATGCCATGTCCAAGGCCCTCAAGAAGCGCGGCTTCACCTTCGTCGGCAGCACCATCTGCTACGCCTTCATGCAGGCGGTGGGCATGGTGAACGATCATCTGGTGACCTGCCCCTGCCACGCCGAGTGCCAGCAAGCAGCGGCGACGTGAAGGGGAATGAACGAAGAAGGGAGGCTCAAGCCTCCCTTCTTTTTTGCTCTGAATCAGCAGGGCTCAAGGGGGCGGCCGAGCGCCTCGCACACCTCGTCGCTGCTCATCAGCCGCACGAAGGGGCCGGCCAGGGTGGCATTGTGATGGGCGATGATCTGGGGGGCGGTCAGTTGCGGCGTGTCCATGCAGGTATGGGCATCGCTCACCAGCACTACGGTGTAGCCGAGATCTGCCGCCGCCCGGCAGGTGGTGTCGATGCAGTACTGGGTCTTCATGCCGGTGACGATCAGGGTCTGCACGCCGTCCTCTTTCAGCCAGCCATCGAGACCGGTGCCATGGAAGGCGCTGGGGCGCTGCTTGTCGAACACCCGATCGGCCTCGCCGACGACCAGCTCAGGCGCAAGCTGCCAGAACGGACTGCCGGCGGCGATGGGGCTGCCGGCCGGGCCCGTGTGGCGCACCGCCAGCACGGGGAGAGCGGCACTGCGGGCCGCCTGGCTCAGGCGATTGATGTTGGCCAGGGTCTCGGCCCCGGCATGGGGGGCTTCCGGGCCGTGAAGGAGGCCCACCTGGATGTCGATGATGAGCAGCGCGGGGCGGGAAAGGGACGACATGGTCATGGCTCCGTGAGAAATGTCACCCACTCTGGGGCCATGGGCTCTTATGAGACAACCCGCATATGGGGGGCTCCATCGCGCCAGACCCATGGAGCATGTTCCGTTGCACCGGGCCAGGGGCCTTTTCGCCCCTCGGTACAGCCGGGATACAGTCACACGGGTTCACCATCGGGAGCGCCATCACGAGGGAGTCCCGTGTCACTGAGCGCCGTTCGCCCTCTCTTCCCCGGCCTGATCGGCTGCACCCTGGGGATGACGTCGCTCGTCAGGGCAAACACGAGGGGAAGCCGGCCCTGTGCAAGGAGGTCCGAGGCTGCACAAACGACGCCCCTGAGGGCCGAGTCTGCGCTACCGGGATCTTGCCCCTCCCCTATCATTGAAAGACGCCGGACCGGTTCAGGTTGTCTGGCGAAGGAGCCATCATGAAGAAGTCTGTATTGGCGCTGCTTGCCGCCACCGCCTTGCTGGCCGCCCTGCCTGCACAGGCCACCAAGCAGGCCCAGGAGCGCCGTGACGCCCGCGATGTGCGTCAGGATACCCGTCAGGAGTCCCGTGACGCGAAACAGGAGTGTCGTGAGGGGGTGGTGGGCAATGCCGACTGCCGCCAGGAGCATCGTGACAACAAGCAGGAGGGGCGAGACAAGGCCCGGGATATCAAATATTGATGCGGGCTCGTCCGAAGAGGGGCCTGCACCGGGTAAGTCGCTAGGGGCAGGGGGGCATGTTGCCCCCCTGCCCATCTTCGCAATGCGCGCGTCACACTCTGGCGCCTCTCTGGGTTAGAATGCGCGGCTATCGGCTAGAGTCGTTCTTTTTCAGAGGTTTTTTCATGCATTTCAAGAAACTGGTTCCTGCACTTGCCCTGACCGTCGCCATCACTGGCTGTACCACCAACCCCTATACCGGTGAATCCCAGACCTCCAAGGGCGCCTGGGGCGCGTTGGCGGGTGCGGCGACCGGCGCAGCCGTGGGGGCGCTCTCCTCCAGCAAGGGCGACCGCAAAAAGGGCATCCTGACTGGCGTCGCCGCCGGTGCGGCCCTGGGTGGTGGTATCGGTTACTACATGGATGTGCAGGAAGCCAAGCTGCGCGAGAAGCTGCAAGGCACCGGCGTCAGCGTGACCCGCAACGGTGATCAGCTGATCCTCAACATGCCGAACAACGTCACCTTCGACAGCTCCAGCGCCCAGCTGAAAGCCGCCGGTGCCAACACCCTGTCCGGCGTGGCCCTGGTGGTTGCCGAGTTCGACAAGACCCGTCTGAACGTGGTCGGTCACACCGATAGCACCGGCTCCCGCGAGCTGAACATGAAGCTCTCCCGGGATCGCGCCGATGCCGTCGCCGCCCAGCTGATCGGCCAGGGCGTGTCCGGCAGCCGCATCGCCATCAGCGGTGTGGGCCCGGATCAGCCGGTGGCCAGCAACAGCACCGCCGAAGGCAAGGCCCAGAACCGTCGGGTAACCATCACCCTGACCCCGACCGCCTAAGCGGCCTGCGTTGCAGTCATGAAAAAGGCCCCGCCAGTGATGGCGGGGCCTTTTGCTATCCGGCGTTGTGGGCAGTGGCGCCTTGTTCTTTGCTCCCTTCTCCCCTTGTGGGAGAAGGGGCGGGAATGAGGGGGATAACTGCCTATTAGATAGCCGCGGTCAGCTGCACTTCCACCTTGTAGCCCTCGTGGGCCAGACGGGCCTGTACACAGGCGCGCTCGGGGGCTGTGTCGGCATCAGGGGAGCCAGACATCCCGTTTTGCTTAGACAGCGGCTGTGAGCTGCACTTCTACCCTGTAGCCTTCGTGGGCCAGACGGGCCTGCACGCAGGCGCGGACCGGGGCTGTGCCGGCCGGGATCCAGGCATCCCACTGCGCGTTGAAGGCGGCGATGTCTTCAATGTCCTTGAGATAGATGTTGGCCATCAGGATCCTGTCGACGCCGGAACCGTTTGCTTCCAGCAGACGCTGCAGGCTTTCCAGCACTTCACGGGTCTGCTGGTGGATGTCGGCGGTCTCGGTGGCGGGCACTTCCACCACGTAGAGGGTGCCGTTGTGGATGACCACATCAGACCAGCGCTGGGTGGTCCCGATACGGGTAATGCTTGTCATGTTTGCTCCGGTACAGGGTTATTGACCCTTGCGGATCAGGTAGCGGTAAGGGGCCTGCTCAGTCTCGCTGGCGACCAGGGTATGGTCCATGAAGCGGCAGAAGCTGGGAATGTCACGGGTGGTGGAGGGGTCGTCGGCGCTGACCAGCAGGGTCTCCCCATCCGCCATCAGCCGCACTTTCTTGCGAACCATCATCACGGGTTCGGGGCAACGAAGCCCGATTGCGTCCAACTCGTGCGTTGCGTCGCAGAATAAAGCACTCATCAATAATCAACCTTCAACCAATTCGGCCAGCAATGATACTCACGGCGAAAAAATAATCAAACCACGGGGCGGTTATGCAGCATATGCTACCAAAATGTGAACCAGCTCTACCCAGGCTTCGCTCGATGAGTAATATAAAAATTGAACCATATTCAACAAGGAGGTGTGAATATGCAGGTCTCCTACGGCAGATTGCAAGCCTACGCAGGCATGGGGTTCTTGTCGTTCGCCATGATAGTGCTGGGCAGCCCGATCGGTAATACCGGTACCTGGTTCGGCTCCATGGTGATGATAGGCCTGGGGCTCTGGATCGAGCTCAGTGACTACTACGACGAGGATGAGGACGAGAACGATCCCTCCTGAGAGCCTGGCTCTCGGCACTCAAAGGCGGACGATGTCCGCCTTTGTCATTTCTGCTCCGCGCCTGAACGGGTCGAGCGCATGGCGCGCTCCAGCTGCTGTGCCGTCTGCTCGGGGTTGGCCCTGGCGTCGTTGAAGAAGCTGCTCAGCACATCCATGATCCCCTGGCGCATGTTGGTGGGCACCGCCATCCCCTCCGCCATGCTGGGCAGCAGGTTATCCTGTTGCTCGGCGTGGAGGAAGTCCTGATAGGAGCGGATGGCGCAGCGATCGAACTTGCTCATGTCCGGCTTGATGAGTGCCGGGATGGAGCCCTTCACCCGGTTGAACGCTTCCTGGAAGCGCGGTGTCATCAACAGCCTGGCCAGCTCGCCCTGGGCCTGCAACTGGGCGGGATCCCGCTGCTTGAACATGGCGATGGAGTCGAGGTTGTAGCTGAACAGCCCCTGGCTGCCCGGGCTTGGCAAGCACTCGATATCCTCGCCGGGGCGGTAGTTGCCTGCACTCAGCTCTCCCTTCACCCAGTCCCCCATCACCTGCATGGCGGCGCCGCCGCTCTCCAGCAGGTTGGTGGCCTGGTGCCATTTCAGGCCAGCGTATTTCTCGGGCACATAAGCGCGCAACTGCTGGAAGCGGGTCAGCACCCGCACCATGTCGGGGCCGGTCAGGGTGGCGCTGTCCTGTTCGAGGAAGGCCTTGCGATAAAAGGTCTTGCCCCCTTCGCCGAGGGCCACCGTTTCGAACAGCACCGCGATCTGCCAGGGTTCGTTACCGATGGCGAGGGGGGTGATGCCCTTCTCCTTGAGCTTGTCCGCCACCGCCACGAATTGGGCCCAGTCGGTGGGGGGCTTGAGCCCCTGTTGCTCGAATACCTTGCGGTTGAGCCACAGCCAGTTGACCCGGTGGATGCCGGTGGGGACCGCCATCAGGGCGCCGTTCTGGCTGAGTGTGTCGCGCACCATGGGGGGCAGCTGAGGGTACCAGCCGAGGTGCTCGGCCATGGGGGTGAGATCGCGCAGAAAGCCCAGGCTGCCCCACTCGTGCAGCTCGAACCCCTTGAGGTGGGCTGCCTCCGGCGGGTTTGCCGCCAGGGCCCGGCTCTTGAGCACCGTCATGGCGCTCTTGCCGCCCCCCCCCTGTACCGCGAAGTCGTTCCACTGGTTGCCCTGTTCGGCCCACTCGGACTTGAGCACTTCCACGGCCCTGGCCTCGCCGCCGGAGGTCCACCAGTGCAATACCTCCACCTGGGAGGCACAAACGGGCAGGGAGAGCAGGGCGATGACAGAAAAAGACAACCACTTCATACATTACTGCCTTGGTAGGGAGAGGGTGGCCTGCAGGCCGCCCTGGGGGCGATTTTCCAGCACCAGGTCGCCGCCGTGGGCGTGGGCTATGTTGCGGGCGATGCCAAGGCCCAGCCCGGTGCCAGCGGCATCGGTGCTGAGGCGGTAGTAGGGCTCGAAGATGCGCTCGAACTGATCGTCCGGCAGACCGGGCCCCTCGTCCATGATGAAGAGGATCAGCATCTCCTCGTCATCCATGATGATGATGCGCACCTTCTGGCCGTACTTGATGCCGTTGTCCACCAGGTTGCCGATGCAGCGCTTGAGGGCCAGCAGCTTGCCGCGATAGGGCCACTTGCAGTGGCCCTCGATGGTGAGCAGATCCTCGTGCAGGTTCATGGCCTCCGCCATCTGCTCCAGCAGGGCGTTGACGTCGATCTGCTCGAGGTTCTCGTGAATGTCCGTCTCTTTGACCGTCTGCAGCGCCCCTTTGACCATCAGCTCCAGCTCGTCCAGGTCCTTGTTGAACTTGGCGATCTGCACCTCGTCGTCCAGCAGTTCGACCCGCAGTCGCAGCCGGGTGATGGGGGTCTTGAGGTCGTGGGAGATGGAGCTGAAGAGGCGCTCCCGATCGTCGATGAAGCGGCGAATGCGCTGCTGCATGATGTTGAAGGCGCGGGTCGCCGCCACGATTTCGGAGGCACCCTCCTCTTTGAGGGACGGTTGGTCGATGTCCTTGCCGAGGTTGACCGCCGCCTTGGCGAGGCGACGCAGGGGGCGGGTCTGCCAGCGCACCAGCATGAAGGTGAAGAAGCAGAGGAAGACCGTCATCAGGGCGATGAAACGCACCTGGTTGCTCGGCATCACGGTGTCATCCAGCGTCATGTAGGGGGCGGGCAGCAGGGCCGCCAGATAGAGCCACTCCCCCGGTTCTATCTCGATCTGGGTCACCAGCACCGGCGGATTGATGGGCTCCAGCGACAGTGTGTAGCGGGCCCAGGAGGAGGGGAGATCCGCCAGCAGGGTGTCGTTGTTGAAGACGTGCAGCTCCTCGGGGTGGGAGAAGTCCACCTTGATCGCCATGGCGTCGGAGAGTTTGCGGCTGAGCACCTCCTGCACCTCTTTGAGCACCAGCGTCTTGCGCTCGCTGTCGGGGATGGCGCTGATGTGGATCTCTTCCTCGTTCAGGGAGACGAAGAAGCGGCTGCCCCCCATGTTGCGCAGCTGATCCAGGGCAATGTGGCGGTATTGCAGGGGCAGGGACTTGAAGAAGTTGACGGTGGAAGCCGCCGACAGCGCCAGGTTGCGGGTGGTGCTGAGCATGCCCTCCAGCTCCCGCTTCTGGATCTGCTGCATCCAGATGCCAGTGAGGATGGTCTGGGAGAGCAGGATGGCGAGCAGCAACAGCAGCAGCATCCGCGACAGCAGGGAGCGGGGCACCAGGGCCCGCCAGAACTTCTGCCCCGTCATGGCAGCGTGTGTCTCTTGTCGATCAGCATGGGGTGCTTACCTCTGTGCCTTGCCGTTGCCCCGTCATGGGTCTCTCTTCTGCCCGTTCAAGGTCTCGCCGTAGCGTCTGTCTGTTACGGGATCTCGTGGACTTCGGCGATCAGCATGTAGCCGCTGCCGCGAATGGTCTTGATGATGCGCGGGCTCTTGCCGTTGTCACCCAGCTTCTGGCGCAGGCGGCTGATCTGCACATCGATGCCGCGCTCCATCGGCAGGCTCTCGCGACCGCGGGTGGCGTCCGAGATGGTATCCCGGTCCAGGACCACGCCGGGCTGTTGCAGGAACATGCCGAGCAGCAGGGCATCGCTGCCGGAGAGATCCAGCAGGCTGCCATCTTCGTGGGTCAGCTGGTGGCTCAGGGTGTCCAGGGTCCACTCGGCGAAGCGCAGCCGACGGCTCGGTTCCTTCTCTTTCTCCGGCTGGCGGAATTCGGCGCGGCGCAGCAGCGCCTTGATGCGGGCCTGCAGTTCGCGCGGGCTGAACGGCTTGGCGATGTAGTCGTCGGCGCCAAGTTCCAGCCCAATTACCCGGTCAGCCTCGTCGGAGGCGGCGGTCAGCATGATGATGGGTACCTGGGAGTCGCGGCGGATCTGCTGGCAGAGGGTAAAGCCGTCGTCGCCGGGCATCATGATGTCCAGAATGATGAGGTCCGGGCTGTGCTGGGCCAGTTGTTGGCGCATCTCGTTCCCTTCAGCAGCGGTCAGTACCTCGAAACCGGCCCGGGTCAGGTACTCGTTGAGCAGCTCGCGGATCTCCCGATCGTCGTCGACGATAAGCAGTTGTTTGCTCGTTGACATATGTATGTGCATCCACCCATTTTTTTGTGCAGATTGAACCTGTCGGGGGAGCAAAAAGCAAGCAAGCCCCCCCTCTAATGTGAAGTTATGGGCAATATAGCCTCAGGATTGGCCCCGATCGCGGGAAAAGAATAAAAAAGGCCGACCCAAACGGGCCGGCCAACACGCAGATTCCGACGGCAGGAGCGCACCCCGTGTGGCGCGTTCCACAGACTCGACAGCAGGGTCGGCAGGCCGACCCGGTATTCGTGATGGGGCCGCTGTGCCGGGAAGCAGGGCCGCCTTCTGTCTGTTGTTGCCGCCCCGAGGCGGCGTCCCTGACCGGTGAGCAGTCAGGGGCGATTCACTTACACCCGTTCGAACACGGTGGCGATGCCCTGACCCAGGCCGATGCACATGGTGGCGACTCCCAGGGTGGCGTCCTTCTCTTCCATCAGGTTGATCAGGGTGGTGGAGATGCGGGCACCGGAGCAGCCGAGCGGGTGACCCAGGGCGATGGCGCCACCGTTGAGGTTCACCTTCTCATCCACCAGGTCTTGCAGACCCAGATCCTTCACGCAGGGGAGGGACTGGGCGGCAAACGCCTCGTTCAGCTCGAAGAGGTCGATGTCGCCGACGGTCAGCCCGGCTCGCTTGAGCGCTTTCTGGGTGGCCGGCACCGGGCCGTAACCCATGATGGCGGCGTCACAGCCGGCGATGGCCATGGCGCGCACCCTGGCGCGGGGCGTGAGGCCGAGGGCCTTGGCGCGATCCGCACTCATCACCAGCATGGCGGCGGCGCCATCGGACAGGGCCGAGGAGGTGCCGGCGGTGACGGTACCGTTGACCGGGTCGAACACCGGGCGCAGCTGGCTCAGCGTATCGACCGTGGTCTCGGGGCGGATCACCTCGTCATAGTCGTAGAAGAAGCGGGCGCCGCTGGCGTCGTGCCCTTCCAGCCCGACGATCTCCTTGGCAAAACGCCCTTCCACGGTGGCGGCGTGGGCACGGCGGTGGGAGCGGGCGGCAAACTCGTCCTGCTGTTGACGGCTGATGCCGTGCAGCTTGCCGAGCATCTCGGCGGTCAGCCCCATCATGCCGGAGGCTTTCGCCACCGACTTGGCCATGCCGGGGTGAAAGTCCACCCCGTGGCTCATGGGCACGTGGCCCATGTGCTCGACGCCGCCGATGATGAAGATATCCCCATCACCTACCTGAATGGCGCGAGAGGCATCGTGCAGCGCCTGCATACTGGAGCCGCACAGGCGGTTGACGGTGACCGCCCCCACCTGCTTGGGAATGCCGGCCAGCAGGGCGGCGTTGCGGGCGATGTTGAAGCCCTGCTCCAGGGTCTGCTGCACGCAGCCCCAGTAGATATCCTCGATCTCGTTCGGGTCGAGGTTGGGGTTGCGCAGCAGGATGGATTTCATCAGGTGCGCGGACAAGTCTTCTGCACGCACGTTGCGGAAGGCGCCGCCCTTGGACCGGCCCATCGGGGTCCGGATACAGTCGACAATGACTACGTCTTTCATGAATGGATCTCCTTTCCGCAATCAGTAGAAGGTTTTGCCCTGGGCGGCCATCTCACGCAAGCGGTCGCTGACGCGGTAGAGCGGGCCCAAGTCGGCATACTGGTCGGCCATGGCCACGTAGCGATCCAGACCTATGGTGTCCAGATAGCGGAACACGCCGCCGCGGAAGGGAGGGAAGCCCAGACCGTAGACCAGCGCGATGTCGGCTTCGGCTGGCGTGGCGACAATGCCCTCTTCCAGGCAGAGCACCACCTCGTTGATCATCGGGATCATCATGCGAGCGATAATGGCTTCCTTGTCAAAGTCCTGCTTCGGCTTGGCGATGGGGGCCAGCAGCTCGTAGCTGGCTGCGTCGGCCACCTTCTTCGGCTTGCCCTTCTTGTCCTGCTCGTAGGCGTAGAAGCCCTTGCCGTTCTTCTGACCGAAGCGGCTGGCGTCATACATTACGTCGATGGCGGTACGACCTTCCTTGCTCATGCGCGCCGGGAAGCCTTGCGCCATCACGTCACCGGCGTGGTGGCCGGTGTCGATGCCGACCACATCCAGCAGGTAGGCAGGGCCCATGGGCCAGCCGAACTCCTTCTCCATCACCTTGTCGACGGCGGCGAAGTCGGCGCCATCGGCGACCAGCTTGTTGAAGCCGAAGAAGTAGGGGAACAGCACGCGGTTCACGAAGAAGCCGGGGCAGTCATTGACCACGACCGGGGACTTGCCCATGGCGGCGGCGTAGGCCACCACGCGGTTGATGGTTTCATCGGAAGTTTGCTCGCCGCGGATGATCTCCACCAGTGGCATGCGGTGCACCGGGTTGAAGAAGTGCATGCCGCAGAAATTCTCGGGGCGCTTCAGTCCCTTGGCCAGCAGGGAGATGGGGATGGTGGAGGTGTTGCTGGCGAGCACGGCGTCTTCGCCGATCACGCCTTCCACTTCACTCAGCACGGCCGCCTTCACTTTCGGGTTCTCGACCACGGCTTCGACCACCACGTCCACATGCTTGACGTTGTCATAGCTCAGGGTCGGCGTGATGGCGGAGAGCACCTGGCCCATCTTGATGCCGTCGATGCGACCGCGCTCGAGCTGGCCGTTGAGCAGCTTGGTGGCCTCATTCATGCCAAGTGCCAGCGCCTTCTCGTTGATGTCCTTCATCACCGCCGGGATGCCTTTGCTGGCAGACTGGTAGGCGATGCCGCCCCCCATGATGCCGGCACCCAGCACGGCGGCATGGCCGGTGGCCTTGTTTGCCTGCTTGGCGGCCTTCTTGGCCAGCGCCTTGATGTGTTGATCGTTGAGGAAGATACCGACCAGCGCCTTGGCCACGTCGGTTTTCGCCAGCTTGATGAAGGTGGCGGCCTCGGCGGCCAGCGCCTCGTCACGGCCCATGCCGGCGGCGGCTTCCACCGTCTTCACAGCGGCCATGGGGGCCGGATAGTGTTTGCCCGCCACGGCGGCAACCATGCCGGCGGCGGTGGTGAAGCTCATCATGGCTTCCAGTTTGGAGAGGCGCAGCGGGGCTTTCTTGGCGGCGCGGCGGCCCTGCCAGTCCAGCTTGCCTTTGATCGCGTCCTTGATCATCTGCAGCGCAGCGCTCTGCAGCGCGTCCGGGGCGACAACGGCATCGATGGCACCCACCTTGAGGGCGTCATCGGCACGGTAATCCTTGCCGGTGGTGATCCACTCCAGCGCGTTGTCGGCCCCGATCACCCGCGGAAGACGGACGGTGCCGCCAAAGCCCGGCATGATGCCGAGTTTGGTCTCGGGCAGGCCGATTTTGGCTGTGGTATCAGCCAGGCGGAAATCGGTGGAGAGTATCGTCTCGCAGCCGCCACCCAGGGCGTGACCTTTGATGGCGGAGAGGGTGGGCACCGGCAGATCTTCGATGGCGCTGAAGATGTCGTTGGCCTTCTTCAGCCAGCCGAGCAGGTCTTCTTGCGGCAGATCGAACAGTTCCAGGAATTCGGTGATGTCGGCGCCGACGATGAAAGCGTCTTTGCCGGAGGTGAGGATCAGACCCTTCAAATCGGCTTGTTGCTGTAATGCGGCGATCGCTTCGCTCAGGGAGAGCAGGGTAGCGCGATCCAGCTTGTTGACTGAACCCGGGGCATCGAACCTCAGCTCGGCAATGCCGTCTTCGAGGTAGCTGACCGTCAGGGTTTCGCCTTGGTAGATCATGAGAGTGTCTCCTTGTTCCCACTCTGTGGGGAATGGTGCTCCTTTATCCCCAGCAGGGGGCGAGGCTCACTATTGATCCAAAAGGAGACATTTTCAACACCTATTTAAAACATTTGTTTAACAGTTATCGAGTAAAAGCTCTTCATCACAAAACGGGCAAAAAAGAGGCGCCTTGCGGCGCCTCCGATGGAGATGAGCGTGGTATCAACTGGCCAGTTCCGGCCGGTTGCGATACTGGTTCAAGACCTCGGGATCGGCGAGGGCGTGGGTGTTGTTGACGGGGCGGTTGTGCACCACTTCCCGCACCGCCAGCTCCACTATCTTGCCGGACTTGGTGCGGGGGATGGCATCCACCTGCAGGATGCGGGCAGGCACATGACGGGCGGTGCAGTGCCGCTTGATCTGCTGGCAAATCCGCTCACGCAGTCCGCCGTCCAGCTTGCAACCCGCCTTGAGCTTGACGAACAGCACCACCCGCTCGTCCTGTTTCCATTGCTGGCCGATGACGATGCTCTCTTCCACCTCGTCGAGTTGTTCCACATAGCGGTAGATCTCGCTGGTGCCGATGCGCACGCCGCCCGGGTTGAGGGTCGCGTCGGAGCGGCCGTAGAACAGGATGCCGCCGGTCGGGGTCAGCTCGATCCAGTCCCCGTGGCACCAGATGTTGTCGAACCGCTCGAAGTAGGCGGCGTGGTATTTGTCACCGTTCTCGTCCCCCCAGAAGTAGATGGGCTGGGCCGGGAAAGGCTTGGTGCAGACCAACTCGCCCTTTTCCCCCAGCACCGGCTGGCCCGCCTCGTTGAACACCTGCACCGCGAGACCAAGGCCGCGCCCCTGGCTCTCGCCGCGATAGACGGGACTCAAGGGGTTGCCGATGACGAAGCAGGAGCAGATGTCGGTGCCGCCAGAGATGGAGCTGAGCTGCACATCCTGCTTTATCTGCTGGTAAACGTAGTCAAACCCCTCCGGCGACAGCACGGAGCCGGTGCTGCAGATCAGCCGCAAGTGCGGCAAGTCGTGGGTCTTGATGGGGGCATAACCCTGCTTGTGCAGCGCATCGAGATACTTGGCCGAGGTGCCGAACAGGGCGACCTCTTCGTCCCGTGCCAGATCCCACAGCACGTTGCCATCCGGGTAGAAGGGGGAACCATCGTAGAGCACCAGGGTGGCGCCGGAGGCGAGGGCGCTCACCAGCCAGTTCCACATCATCCAGCCACAGGTGGTGAAGTAGAAGATGCGTTCCCCCGGCTTGATGTCGCAGTGCAACTGGTGCTCTTTCAGGTGTTGCAGCAGGGTGCCGCCAATGCCGTGCACGATGCACTTGGGTTTGCCGGTGGTGCCGGAGGAGTAGAGGATGTAGAGCGGATCGTTGAAAGCCATGGGTTCGAACTGGAGGCTGGCGTCCGGCTGGCTCGCCAGCAATTGCTGCCAGTTGTGACCAAGCTGCAGCGGGTTGCCGAGCAGGGGGATCATCACCGTCTGCTCTAGGCTGTCGAGCTGACCGACGACGCTGGCCACCTTGTCCTGAATGTCGATGGCCTTGCCGCCGTAGCGGTAGCCATCCACCGCGAACAGCACCCTGGGACGGGTCTGGCCGAAGCGCTCCACCACGCTGGCCTCGCCAAAATCGGGACTGGTGGAGGTCCAGATCGCGCCGAGGCTGGTGGTTGCCAGCATGGCCACCACGGTTTCCGGGATATTGGGCAGGTAGGCTGCGACCACATCACCCCGGCCTATGCCCTGGCTGCGAAGCCACTGGGCCAGGCGGGCGACCTGATCTGCCAGCTCATGCCAGCTCAGGGTCCGGCTTGGGCCCCCTTCGATGCGGGAGATGATGGCCGGGCTCTCATCCTGACGGCGCAGCAGGTTCTCGGCGAAGTTGAGCTGGCTGTCGGGGAACCAGCGGGCGCGCTGCATATCCTGGCGGTTCTCCGCCACAATGTTGCCAAGCTCGCCCTTGACACCGCAGTGCTGCCACACCAGGGGCCAGAAGCGGGTAGTCTTCTCCACCGACCATTGATACAGGTCGGTATAGCTGCGCAGTTGCAGGCCATGGAAGTGATTGACCTCGGCCATGAACTGGTGGAGGTTGGAGTGCTGCATCCTGTCCTGATCCGGTGTCCACAGACAAAGGTTTTGCATGAGTCGTTCCTGACGGCTGATATCTACTGTCTGTGGGCAGTGTATTGAATTGTTCTTTGTTTGTTAATTGTCTGTTTTATCTTCATAACAAAAAGCCTGTAACCTATGCGTTACCTCACGAAGCGAAAGCCGGGTGGCTCGAGCCTTGATTCGCTTGATGTTATGCTGAAGTCACATTCGCCCGGAGCAGGACGCCATGAGCAGTTACAGCCAACTTTTTGCCCAGCATCTCGACACCCTTCAGCAGCGTACCCGCGACATCCTGCAACAACAGGGTCTTGGCGGTCTCGCTATCCACTCCGGCCAGACTCATCGTATCTTCCTCGATGACCAGGATTATCCCTTCAAGGTGAATCCCCAGTTCAAGGCCTGGCTGCCGGTGCTGGACAACCCTCACTGCTGGTTGCTGGTGGATGGTGTGAGCAAGCCGGTGCTGCTGTTCTACCGGCCGGTGGACTTCTGGCACAAGGTGGCGGAGCTGCCCAACGCCTTCTGGGTCGACTTCTTCGACATTCGCTTCCTGACTCGCCCGGAGCAGGTTGCCGATCACCTGCCGGCCAACAAGCAGGAGTGGGCCTATCTGGGCGGCCATCTGGAAGTGGCCGAGCTGCTGGGACTGGGCCAGCCCAATCCGGAGGCGGTCCTCAACTACCTGCACTACCACCGTGCCTACAAGACCCCCTATGAGCTGGAATGTCTTCGCGATGCCAACCGCATCGGCGTGCGCGGCCACATCGCGGCCAAGGACTCCTTCATGGCGGGGGCGAGCGAGTTCGAGATCAACCTGGCCTACATGAAGGCGGTTGGACAGGGGGCCAATGAGGCGCCCTACGGCAACATTGTTGCCATCAACCGCAATGCGGCCATCCTGCACTACACCCATCTCTCCACCCAGCGGGTGCCCGATGCGGAGCGGTACTCCTTCCTCATCGATGCCGGAGTGGACGTGCACGGTTATGCCTCCGACATTACCCGGACTTGGGCCTGGCGCCGCGGTGAGTTCGCCGATCTGATTGCTGCGCTGGATGCACAGCAACAGGAGATCATCGACGAGATCAAGCCGGGCCGCCGCTACAGCGAGCTGCACCTGCAGATGCACCACAGGCTGGCGCGCCTGCTGCAAGCCACCGAACTGGTAGACATGTCGGTGGACGAGATGATCCATACCGGGGTGACCAATGTCTTCTTCCCCCACGGTCTCGGCCACTTCCTCGGCCTGCAGGTACACGATGCCGGCGGCTTCATGCAGGATGAGCGCGGCACCCACCTGGCGGCCCCCGAGCAGTTCCCCTATCTGCGCTGCACCCGGGTGATCGAAGTGGGTCAGGTCTTCACCATAGAGCCCGGCCTCTACTTCATCGACAGCCTGCTGGAGCCGCTGCGCCAGGGTGAGCAGGGCAAGCGGGTCAACTGGAACAAGGTGGAGGCGCTGCGTCCCTATGGTGGCATTCGCATCGAGGACAACGTGGTGCTGCATGCCAACGGGGTGGAGAACCTGACCAGACAAGCAGGGCTCTGATGGCGACGGATTACCCCATACCGGCAGCCCCACTGGAGGTGAGCGAAGAGATCAAGAAGAGCCGCTTCATTACCTATATTGCCCACACTCCGACCGTCGAGGCCGCCAAGGCCTGGATAGACGAGATCAAACAGCAACACCCGGGAGCCCGGCATCACTGCTGGGCTTTTGTCGCCGGCGCCCCCCAAGACAGCCAGGTTTATGGTTTCAGTGATGATGGCGAACCCTCGGGCACGGCGGGCAAGCCCATGCTGGCCCAGTTGATGGGGGCTGGTCTGGGTGAAGTCGCCGCCGTGGTGGTGCGCTATTACGGTGGCGTGCTGCTGGGGACCGGTGGCCTAGTCAAGGCCTATGGTGGTGGTGTGGGGGCAGCACTCAAGCAACTTGAAACCTGTATCAAGCGTCAGCTGACCTCTTCCGTGATCCAGTGTGACTACACCGACATGGGGGCCGTGGAGTCCCTCATCTCTGCCCATCAAGGGCAGTTGCTGGTGGCCGATTATGGTGCCAGCGTCACCCTTCAGGTAGCGTGGGAGTCTGCGCTCTGGGCCCGTATCGCACAGGAATTGACCGACCGGACCCAGGGTCGGGTATCCCTTCGTCCCTTAGATGGCTAGAATCCATCGCTCTTTTAGTCTGAAGAGGGAGCCGGAATGCAGATTCTGAGCATCATTCGTATCGTCGGTCTGCTGGTTGCCCTGTTCAGCTCGACCATGCTGCTGCCCGCGATGGTCGCTTTTGGGTATCGTGATGGCGGTGGTACCGAGTTCGTCAACTCCTTCGTCATAGCCCTCCTGCTCGGCCTCCTGCTCTGGTTTCCCAACCGCCATCAGAAAAAGGAACTCAGGTCCAAGGAAGGCTTCCTCATCGTGGTGCTGTTCTGGGTGGTGCTGGGGAGCGTGGGTGCCGTCCCCTTCATCATCAGCGACACGCCTGACATGTCGGTCTCGGAGGCATTTTTCGAGTCGTTTTCCGGCCTGACCACCACGGGTGCAACGGTGCTGACCGGGCTGGACAATCTGCCCAAGGCGTTTCTGTTCTATCGCCAGCTGCTGCAATGGCTTGGTGGCATGGGGATCATCGTGCTGGCGGTGGCCGTGCTACCACTGCTGGGTATCGGGGGCATGCAGCTCTATCGCGCCGAGATCCCGGGGCCCGTCAAGGACAACAAGGTGACCCCGCGCATCGCCGAGACGGCCAAGGCGCTCTGGTTCATCTATCTGTTGCTGACCTCTCTCTGCGCTCTCGCGTACTGGATGGCGGGAATGACGTTGTTCGATGCCATCTGCCACTCCTTCTCCACCTTGTCTGTGGGGGGGTTCTCGACCCACGACGCCAGCATCGGATTCTTCGACAGCCCGGCCATCAACCTGATCACAGTGGTGTTCCTGTTGCTGGCGAGCGTCAACTTCGCACTTCACTTCATGGTGTTTGCCCACAAGCCGGTGCGCGTGAGCAGTTATCTGCGTGACTCCGAGCTCAAGGTGTTTCTGAGCATCCAGTGCGTGCTGGTGCTGATCTGTTTCGTCTCTCTGCTGTTCCACGGCCACTACGATACCTGGCAGGATGCACTCAACCATGGCCTGTTCCAGGCGGTGTCTCTGGGCACGACCACGGGGTACAGCACCACCAGCTATGCGGATTGGCCCTCCTTCCTGCCCATGCTGTTGATGTTCTCTGCCTTCATCGGCTGTTGTGCCGGCAGTACTGGGGGGGGCATCAAGGTGATGCGTTTCATGATCCTGTTCCTGCAGGGGATGCGTGAACTCAAACGGCTGGTGCATCCGCGGGCCATTTACACCCTGAAGCTGGGACGCCGCGCCGTACCGGAACGGATCGTGGAAGCGGTCTGGGGCTACTTTGCCACCTACATCATTCTGTTCTTCATCTTCATGCTGTTGCTGCTGATGACGGGGCTGAACGAAGTGACGGCCTTCTCCGCCGTGGCTGCGGCATTCACCAACGTGGGGCCGGGTCTGGGGGAGGTGTCGGCCAACTTCGGCAATATCTCGGCCACTGCACAGTGGATATTAATCGTGGCCATGTTGTTTGGTCGATTGGAAATCTTCACACTTCTGGTACTGTTTACTCCTGCATTCTGGCGTAGTTGAGGTTGGTATGGACAAGATTTTGGTGCTTTATTCTTCCCGGGACGGGCAAACGCGGAAAATCGTGGATGTCATGCTGGAGGAAATATCAGGATGCGAAGTGGTGATGCACGACCTGCACACCCTGCCCATGTGCAACCTCAGCAAGTATGCCAAGGTGTTGATTGGCGCTTCCATTCGCTACGGTAACTTCCACCCCAGCCTGCTCAGCTTCATACACGCACATCATGAACAGCTGGAAGTAGCCAATGCGGCGTTCTTCTGCGTGAACCTGACGGCACGCAAGCCCGAGAAGCAGACGCCGCAGACCAACGCCTACATGAAGAAGTTTCTGCGCCTCTCTCCCTGGAAGCCCAAAACTCTGGGGGTGTTTGCCGGGGCATTGCAGTACTCCCGTTACAACTGGTGGCAGACCCGCATCATCCAGTTGATCATGAAGATCACCGGGGGCAGCACGGATACCAGCAAGGATCTGGAATTCACCGACTGGGACAAGGTGCGCGGCTTTGCCCGTGAGTTTTGGTCAAAAAAGTAACAGTGACGTCATTTAGAGCGGCCAGAGCCCTGCGTAAGCAGGGCTTTTTGTTTGATAAGTAGGCGTTCGAGCCACAAATCGGTAAAAAGGACTATTTTTCGCAAAATAGCCCTTGTCATCACGGCGCGGCTCCCTATAATGCGCCCCTACCAGCACGGCGGACCACGCCGAACTGATGAGCTCGCTTCCTTGTGAAGCCAGCGCCGAAAGAAAAGCGAAAACAACCGCTTGACTTTCGAAGTGAGGAGCGTAAGATGCGCCTCCTCAACGCGATAAGCGTGACGCTCTTTAACAATTTGAATCAAGCAATCTGTGTGGGCACTCACAGCATCGAGCATCAAAAACAATTTTTGATTTTCAATGTCTGATGAAGT